>TARA_R110002073_G_scaffold28409_6_pt1 | contig 70989 bp, 50 predicted proteins | sample TARA_R110002073 | Tara Oceans TARA_R110002073 (sample SAMEA4397174) | marine metagenome | biome: Polar Biome; feature: [DCM] deep chlorophyll maximum layer (ENVO:01000326); material: water (ENVO:00002006), including particulate matter (ENVO:01000060) such as... | depth 40 m
GGCGAGCACGTTCAACCGACCGCGATGCGCCATGCCGATGACGACCCGATCGACGCCATGGTGGGCTGCGCGATCGAGCACTTCGGCCAGCGCCGGGATCAACGTGTCCCCACCTTCGAGCGAGAAGCGCTTGTTGCCGACGTAACGGGTCGCCAGGAAGCGCTCGAAGTGTTCGGCGCGCGACAGGCGGTCCAGGATCCGCATCCGATGCGGTTCATCGAACTCGAACTGGCGCTCCTGCTCCTCGATCCGCGAACGCATCCAGTGCTTGCGTTCGCGGTCCGTGATGTGCATGTACTCGACCGTCCAGCGGCGGCAATAGGCCCGTCGCAGGCTGGCCAGGATCTCGCGCAGCGTCATGCGCGAGCGCACGTCGACGCCGCCCGCCAGGAAGGTGCGATCCAGGTCCCAAACGGTGAATCCGTAGCTCGCCGGATCGAGCGACTCCTCGAAGTGCGGCTTGTACCCGAGCGGATCAAGGTCGGCGATCTGGTGGCCCCGCGAACGGTAAGCATTGATCAACTGCCAGATCTTGGCCTGCACCTCACCCTCGTCGCGCTCGGTCGTCGAGCGCAGGTCGCTGCCCGCGCGGGCGGGCGTCCACGACACGCGGAACGCGCTGAAGATGTCGTCGTAGAACCCATCGGCACCCTGCAGCAAGGCATCGATCCGTTTCAACAACATGCCCGACTCGGCACCCTGCACGACGCGATGGTCGTAAGTGCTGGTCAAGGTGGTGACCGGGCCCAGCGCGAGTTGCGCAAGTCGGTCGGCCGCCATGCCGGCCATCTCGGGCGGCACGCCGATCGAACCGGCGGCGATGATCAGACCTTGACCGGGCATCAAACGCGGCACGCTCATCGAGGTGCCGAAGCCGCCGGGGTTGGTCAGCGTGCAGGTCGTTCCGCGGAAGTCCTGTTGCGTCAGTTGGCCTTCACGACCGCGCGCGACCAGGTCCTCGAACGCTTCGAAGAAGCCACGGAAACCGAGCGTCTCGGCCTTCGGGATGCAGGGCACGACGAGCGAGCGGCCGTTCGGTCCGGGGACGTCGATGGCGATGCCCAGGCCGACGTGTTCGGGCACGCGGCGGTGCGGCTTGCCGTCCTTCTCGAGGAACGAGCTCTGCACGCGCGGCATCTCTCCGACCGCGCGCACCAACGCCCAGGCGAGCAGGTGCGTGAAGCTGGCCTTGCCGTAGGCGCGCACGAGCAGGTGCTCGTTCAGCAGACTGCGGTTCTCGGTCAGGACCTTGGCCGACATCGTCCGCACTGACGTGGCGACCGGAATCGACAGGCTGGCCTCCATGTTCGCCGCGATGCGACCGGCGATGCCCTTGAGGCGTTCGAGTTCGGGGTCCTCGTCCACCGGCACGTCCGCGACGGGTTCGGGTGCCTGGGCGAAGCGTTCGAAGACGCGGCGCCAGGACGTCTCGACGGCGCCGGGATCCTCACGCCAAGACTCGAAGAGCGCCTGGACGTAGCCCGCGTTGACACCGTACTCCTGCTCGAAATCGATCGACATGCTGATGGTTCCTGGTGCCGGGGTCCCTCGGCCAAAAGGGTCGGATTCGCGTTTGCGGAACCCCGAGCCGCGAGCGTACCCAGGGCACGGGTGGCCGCACGCGGTGGGGCCCGGGAAACCTGCGCCAGACCCCGATTCGGGGACGCCCTGGCGCCTCGGAGGCTCAGTTCCCGGCCAGGTCGAGCAGCCCGTTCACGAGCGGCTCGAAGGCCGCCGCATCGACGGCGACCGTCCAAGGGGCGCTCCCCTTCGACACGGGGATCCGACCGTCCGCACGGGGTTCCCCGAAGCGCAGGACCTCGGTCCCGATCCCCTCCAAATCGATCTCGAACCGCAACAGGTCCGCGCCGTCCTCGGGCAGGGGCTCGGCGGCGATCACGCCGGTGTGGAAGAGCTGATTCAGTCGCACGAGCACGCCCCGCTCGACCTTGTCCGTGGACAGAACGGTTTCGGCCGGCGTCACCCACGGGCGCACGCTGGACGTGCGGTTGCGCCGGACGACGACCTCGACGGGCAGGGCCTGGCCGCTCGCACGGAAGCCTTGCACGGAAGCGGACGAAGGGATGCGTACCAGGGTCGTGTCCAGGAACGCCGCCATCGCGGTCGGCCACGGACGCGTCGAGGGCATGCGGTAGACCTGGTTCTGATCCGCGCGACGCACGTACGTCGCGGCGCCATCCGGGGCGACCGCGCCTTGCACCAGGCCGGCGATCGTCTGGCCGCGCTCGTCCATCAGGACCAGCAACGTGCCGGAGTCCCCCACGCCGAAGCGATCGTGCTGGGCCGTGTCCTCGCCGACCAGGTCGAGGGTCGAGAGGCTCGCGACCTGGCTGAGGATCGAATCGACCTGCTGCGCGAAGGCCGGGTAACCGTACGCGGCGGGCAAGGACCACGGGGCATCCACGTTCGCGCGCTGGACCTCGAGCGACTCGGCTCCCGGCTTGCTCAACTCGAGGCGCATCACCGTGCGTAAGTCCAGTCCATCGACGAGCGAGCCGATCGCGCGCTCGGGACCGAGGTCCTTGCGCAGTCCGATGTCGGCGGCGATCAGACCCGCGAGCGCGAGCAACAACACCACGTTGCGACGGGCGAGCTTCACGCGCTCCTCCGTTGCAGCAAGTTCCACAGGAGGCCGAATCCGATGAGCAGCAACAGGCTGACGCCGACCGGAATCGCCATCGTCAACCAGCGCTGGCGCGCGGCGCGCGCTTCAGCGCCTTCACGCTTCTCGGCGCGTTGGCGCAACTCGGCCTGCGTACGTTCGATCGGCGCGTTCACCAGGCCTTCGCTCTCGAGTTCCTCTTGCAGGAAATCGCGCAGCGGGCGGTCCTTGGGCACGCGGTTGCGGATGCGGATCAGGTCCTCGCTGCCGGTCAGCCAGTCGAGCACGTTGTCGAACAGTGCGACGTTGGTCGCGGTGATCTGGGACACGCCGAGATTGAAGATCGCATTGCCCGAGGTCGTGACGTCCTGGGCATCGCGCAGCCAATCCGCGTCACCGAACACGACGATCTGCGTCGAACGGGTGCCGCTCTGCACCACTTCGGTCGTGACTTGGATCGGTACGTCATGGCTCCAGGCCGTCAACGGATCGCGCGGCTCGGGCGCGCCACGGTGGAACGGCGTCTTGAACTTGCCCTCCAGGAGACAAGCCAGGACCTGCGGCTGCCCTTGCCCCATCGCGTGCTGCGTCTCGGTGCGCGCACGGATGACGTCCTTCTGCGAGACGGCCACACCGATCAACGGGACCTGTGAGCTGTCCGGCGAGCTCTTCACGAAGTCGGTGCGCTCGATGCCTGCCGGAGGATTCACCTTGCCGATCGGTTGGACCCAACCCATCGCCAGTTCTTGCAGGCCGGAGCTGGGGACGAACGTGTCGTCGAGGCCGTCGGCTTGTACGGCGACGATCGCTGGACTCTGGATCGGTTCTTCGAAGCCCTTGCCGCCAGGACCGACCACGATCCAGTTGCGGCGACCGGGTGATCCCGCGTCCCACACGTGCGCCGGCATCACGGGCGCGCCCCACTCGAGCAGCATCGCCTCCATGCCTGTGCGTGGGATCGGATCGCCTCGCAGTTCGTGCTGCGCGCGGACGTCCGGCCGGTTGTTCACCCAGTCGAAGCGCATCCGCGCCTGGTCGACCAGGACGATCAACTTGCCGCCGCGCTGGACGAACTGGTCGATGGCGTAGACCTCGCGCGGGTGCAGGTTTTTGGGTCGCATGACGACCAAGACCTGGATCTCGTCCGACACGGGTTCGCCGATGTCGAGGTCGAAGACTTCCTCCAGATCGAAGCGCACGCCGAGATGCCGCCGCAGTTGCGCGAACGTTCCGAAGACGCGGTCCTCGCCCGACGGGGCGAACGGTTCGCCGAACCACCCGATGCGCGGGCGCTGGTCCGACAACAACCGGTGCACGGCGCCGACGAAGTCGCCCTCGAACGTCCAGGGCGTGACCCAGGCGATGGCTTCGGTGCGACCGCGGTAGCGCAGCAGGAGTCCGCGCCAGACCTCTTGTTCGGACACGCCGGTGCCGTGGGAGTACGACGTCGCGTGCGGCACGATCCGGTGCTGCGAAGCGTCGTTGAGCGCCTGGCTCGAGATCGACGGGTCGCGCACGTCGACCGTCATGCGGCCGCCCGCCAACACACGGAACTCCTCGAGTTGCGCCTCGAGTTGGGCCGCCTGCATCGCCTCGGTGCCGGAACGCAGATCGCCGGTGAAGAAGGCGTGCACGGACAGCGTGTCCTCGAGCCGATCCATCGTCGAGCGCGTCGCGTCCGAGATCGCGAACAGCTGATCCTCGGACAGGTCGATGCGGACGGCCAACTCGCGTCGCGCCACACGATTCGCCACGAGAACGACGCCCAGCACGAGCAGCAGGGTCAGCCAACCGTTCCAGCGTTCGGAACGACGATCGCGCACCGCGCTCATCCGCCCCACCTCCGGCGTTCGACGAGCAACACGTTGCCGTACAGTGCGGCGCCCGCGAGGCACAGGAAGTAGACGAGGTCGCGTACGTCGACGACCCCGCGTGCGGCGCTGTCCAGGAAGTGCGCGGACGGCGTCGCGTAGTCGAGTGCGGCGGCCCAATCGGGCGGGAACACGCCCAACATCAGACGCAGGAGCCACAGGCCGCTGAGCAACAACGCGCCCAGCAGGAAGGCCACGAGCTGTTCTTGCGTGCTGGCCGACAGCAGCAGCGCGACGGCGGCGTACGAGCCGCCCAATACGATCGCGCCGACCAGTCCCGAGCCGACGGTGCTCCAGTCCAGGTCGCCGATGCGATCGACGGTGATCGCGACCGGGACGACGGTCAACGTCGTCAGCAACGCGATCAGGACCCACAGCGCCAGGAACTTGCCCATCACGACCTGGCCCGTGCGCAACGGATAGGTCAGCAGCAGTTCCTCGGTGCCGGCGCGGCGCTCCTCGGCCCAGGCGCCCATCGCGAGCGCGGGCACGAGCACAGCCAGCAACAGGGGCAACCAGGCGTACAACACGATCAGCGACGCCTGGCCGCCTTCCCACAAGCTGGGCAAGGTGACGCGCCCGACCGGCATGCCGGCCAGGAAGAAGAGGCCCGCGGTGGCCAGCACGAACAACCCGATCGTCACGTAAGCGACGGGCGATTCGAACGCGGTGCGCATCTCGCGCCGGGCGATGGCGAAGGTGCCTCTCATGCGTCGTCCTCCACGCGCGTCAATCCACGCGTACGGCTGAGGAACACGTGCTCGAGCGTCGGGATCTGGTGGCGCAGTTCGTAGAGGGTCAGGCCGGCCTCGGCGACGGTGCGCACGATGCGGTCGGCGGTGACGTAGCGGTCGTCGACCTGGAGCACGACGCGCGTGCGGCCTTCGCCGGGATCTCCGGAACGGGTCGCGCTGCGCACACCGTCCACGCGCGTCAACAGCGCGACGGCGATGTCGGCGGCGCCGTCGACGGTGACGGACAGGCGGTCGCTCTCGTCCTGGGCGAGCTCGGACAGGCTGCCGTCGGCGACGAGTCGGCCGGCGGCCAGGATGAGGACGCGCTGACAGACCTCCTCGACCTCGGGCAGGACGTGCGTGCTGAGCAGGATCGTCTTCTTCTCGGCGAGCTGCACGATCAGGTCGCGGATGCGCACGATCTCGCCCGGATCCAAGCCGCTGGTCGGCTCGTCCAGCACGAGCACGTCCGGGTCCGCGACGAGGGCTTGGGCCAGGCCGACGCGTTGGCGGTAGCCCTTGGACAGGGCGCCGATGCGGCGCGTCGCGTGGTCTTCGAGATCGCAGCTGCGGAGCACGCGTGCGACGGAATGGTTCACGTCGGCGCGCCGGACGCCGCGTACGGTCGCGACGAACTTGAGGTACCGATCGACACGCATCTCGCGATAGAGCGGCGTGTGTTCGGGCAGGTAGCCGACGCGCGCGCGGGCCTCCACCGAGTCCACCGGCAGGCCGCCGATGCGCGCGTGGCCCTGGTCCGGATAGAGGTACCCGGTGAGCATGCGCATGGTCGTGCTCTTGCCGGCGCCGTTCGGGCCGAGAAAGCCGACGAGCTCGCCGCGCCCGATCCGGAACGTCACGCCATCGACCGCGCGGTGCGAGCCGTAACGCTTCGAGAGGTCGTCCGCTTCGACCAACGGAACCGTCGATTCGGGATCCGCGGTCGGAGCGGAACTGGATTCGGCGGAGGAGGGAACGGGAGCGCGCAAGGGGACGGTCGGGCACCGGTCTTCGGCGCCGCGGGGCGGAGATTATGCCACCGCCAGCCAGGGGTTACCGTGGCTCTCCGCACCGATTGAACGGGTTCCCGGGATGGTCCTGAAGCCGCACACGCGGTCGTGCGCGATCGAACCGATGGGAGGCCTGGATAGGGCCCGTCCGGCCCAGGACCTAGGCCTCGGGGTCGATCGTGAAGCGGTTCAGGAAGTCGTCCGTCTTGTCGACCTCGTCCAGACGCGTGATGAGCATCTCGACGGCTTCGACGTAGTGCAGACGCGAGAGGACCCGGCGCAGCGTGTGGATCTGCTTGAGCCGGCGCATGCCGACCAGCTTCTCCTCCTTGCGCGTGCCCGACTTCTCGACGTCGATCGCGGGGAAGACCCGACGGTCGGCGAGCTTGCGGTTCAGCACGAGTTCCATGTTGCCTGTGCCCTTGAAGTCCTCGAACACGAGCTGGTCCATCTTGGACCCGGTGTCGACGAGGATCGTTCCCAGGATCGTCAGGCTGCCGGCCTCGACCGTGTTGCGCGCCGAGCCGAAGATCTTGCGCGGGCGCTCCATCGCGCGGCTGTCGAGGCCACCCGACATCGTCTTGCCCGAGCCCAGCTGGTTGTTGAACGCGCGCGCCAGGCGCGTCAGCGAGTCGAGCAGGAGAACGACGTCCTCGCCCTTCTCGACCAGGTGGCAGGCCCGCTTCCAGACGGCTTCCGCCATCTGGATGTGCGTCTTCGCCGTCTCGTCCGAGGTCGAGGAGAAGACCTCGCCCTTGGTGATGCTGCGCGACCATTCGGTGGCTTCCTCGGGACGTTCGTCCACGAGCAGCACCATCAGGTGAACGTCGGGATAGGCCTCCGCGATGCCCTTGGCGAACGTGCGCATGATCGTCGTCTTGCCCGAACGGGGCGGCGCGACGATCAGGCCACGCTGGCCGCGACCAATGGGACACAGCAGATCCACGATGCGCATCGAGGTGTCCTGCAACGCGTCGCCACAGGCGTAGTGGAAGTCGGGATCGATGCTGGTCAGCGTCTTGAACGGACGCGTGCGCTTCATCGACTTCGGGTCCTCGCCGTCGATCTCGAGGATGTCCGCAAGCTGGAACTGGTGTTTCTGCCCGCGCGTCAATCGCCCCTTCACGAGCATGCCGTCACGTAGCTTGCCCTTCTGAATGAGGTTCTTGGGAACGTAGATGTCGTCCTTGGACGGGCGGAAGCTCTGGCTCTTCTGCCGCAGCACGCCGAAGCCGCCCTTGTCGAGCAGGAACATGCCCTCGCCGTCCTCGGGGATCGGCCCACCCTGATGCGGCTTCGGGCCCTTCTTGAACTTGCCTTGCTTGCCGCCGCCTTGACCCTGTTGGGCTTGGTGATTCGGCTTGCCATAGGGCTTCGAGTGACCCGCCTGCTTGGCGTGGGCACCCTGCTTCGGACCGTCGTCCTGGCCCGGCTGTTCGCCATCGGGATGACCTTCGCCACGGTTCTTGCCGCGACCGCGCCGACGACGACGCCGTCGACGACCCGTGCCTTCACCGGGAGCACCACCATCGCCTCCACCCGCATGTCCGTGGCCGTGATCCTTCTGGCGGGAATCGCCGCCGCCGGAATGGCCGCCGCCGGAGTCCTTACCGCCGGAGTTGGAGTTGCCGGAGTTGGAGTTGCCGGAGTCCGCGTGGCCCTTGGACCGGGACTCGGGATCGGAATCGTCGTCCCGGTTCCCCGACTTCGACTTCGCAACGGCTCGCGTCGACATGCGTTCGGGGTCGCGCGTGGACTCGCGTTTGCGACGCGGACGGTCCGACTTGGACGCATCGTCACGATCGCTCGAGGACGCGGAGTCCTGGCTGGCGGACTTCGAACTCTTGGGCGCTTTCGGCTCGTCCTGCGGCTCCGCACTTCTGCTGGCGGCCTTGCGCTTCGCGGCCGGTTTCGGCTCGTCCGAGGCGACCTTCGCCGCGGTCTTCGCGGTGGCCTTCTTCTTGGTCGCGGGCGCCTTCTTGGCTGCAGCCTTCTTCGCGGGCGCGGCCTTGGCGGTCTTCGTCGTCGCAGGCTTGGGGGTCGCCTTCTTCGCGGTCGCCGCTTTCTTGGTCGCCGAAGCCTTGCTGGCGGTCGCTTTCGACGCGGTCGCCTTGGTGGACTTCTTGCGCGCAGCAGCCTTCTTCTTGGTGGGGCCGGAATCGACCACCGCGCCGAAGGGCAAGGTCTCGGACGAGCTGTTGGAATTCTTCGAAGCCAAACGAAATCTGGGTTGGGGTCGCGGGTGCGACCGGATGGACGCTGGCGGATCGGACCCGTGGGCCTGGTTGCGAGCGTGCGACCCGGACCGGAGGTCGCGGATCGTTGCCGAGGAGCACCCACTGCAGACGCCGAAAGGGCGGTCCGCGCTGGACTCTCGAAGGCGGCCTTCCGTGAGGTCGGCGAGCGGAACGTGGGTTCCGGGTTGGAGCTCCCGAGGGAGGTCCTGGATGATCTCCCGCGAGGGAGGTTCTGAGCGAGGCTCCTGGGGGGAGGAGTCTGGGGCGAGGCTCCTGAAGGAGGATCTCGTCGGAGCGGTCCAGAGTGGACCGAATTGGAGTTCCCGAAGGAAGCCCGAGGAGCGAACGACGTGGGTCGTAGGGGCTCGTGGCAAGTCGCGCGGGCCCGGGTCGAGTTCGGTGGGAACTCGGGTGAACCGTGAAGAGGTCCCCACGGCCGGACGGCAGGATGCCGGATCGGGGGTCGCAAGTCGACATCGTGATCACGACATCGGGGTGCGACCCTGGGGACGGGTCCCCTACTCTCAAGATCGACCTTCGCGAGCGAAGGACCGTAGCCCCAGGATACCGGAGTCCCAACCCTAGTACAGGCAAAGACTTACGATCACCGCTGGCGGGGCCGTGGCGCGTGCTCGGTGCGCTGAGGAGCGTCCATCCGCCACGCGTCGATCCCAAGAACATCCGCCTCCTCGCGAGAGGAGAGGGATGGTCGGGGTGAGAGGATTTGAACCTCCGACCTCTGCGTCCCGAACGCAGCGCCCTACCAAACTGGGCCACACCCCGACGTGGGAGGGCGACAGGCTAGGCGCGCCCCGGCGAGCCGTCAACTGCGCTGCCCCCGATCTTTGCGTCCTGGGACGAACTCACGGGTCCGCGCCCCCCCCGCATCCCCACCGGCTGGGCCGTGCGAGGGATTCCAAGCGGCAGGGCTGGCCGGATCGGATCCGGCCAGCCCTGCTCGATGCGCGACCGGCAGCCCCATTGGGGAGGCCGACGCGTCCAGGTTCCCGTTCCCGGGAGGTCGCTCAGTTCTCCCAGCCGGCAGGCGGCTGCTGACCGGGCGCAACCTCGGGGGTCGAGCTCTCCTGCTCGCTCGAGGTGTCCGCGTCGGTTCCGCTCGACTTCGGCGTCTCGGTCGGAGGAACGACCCCGTCCTGCTCGGACAGGTCCGTCTCCGGCTCGACGTCTTCGACCTTCACGCCCTTGACCGTCGTCTCTTCGCCACGGCGTCGGAGCCCCACGCGCTTCTGCGCGCCGAATTCCTCGATCTTGTCGCTGACGAGCGTGATGCGCAGGCCCTGGTCGGTGACGAGCGTGATCTCGTTCCCGTCGCGAGCGATCTGACGGCCGGTGAACACGCCACCGGGAGCCTCGACGCGAACGCGGGTCTGACCACCTTGGTCGCCGTCACGCGATGCGGTGCCCTTGTCGTTCAACTGACTCGGGTCCAGGCGTGCGATCTTCGCGACGCGCGCCGAACCGAGGGTCAGCGAACCGATGGTGGTCTCGAGCTCCACGAGCCCTTTGCCCACGGCGACGAGCTTGCCTTCGAACACGTCCCCCTCCGTGAGCGTCACGCGCACGGCGCCGACGTTCGGAGTGGTCATCCGCTTCTCCCCGTTCATCAAGTGCTCGGGGGGATTGCGGCGCGTCCACTGACGACCGGACTCGATGCGGTTCAGGATGCCGACCTGTTTCGTCGGTTCGTCGTCGTCCGTGCTCGCGTTCGCCGAACCACTGGTTCCTTCCGTCGTCGGCTCGGGCCAGTCGTGGACGGGGGTCAGTTCCGTGGCGCCATCCGTGAAGTCGGCGAAGGCCTGCAGCAGGTCGTCTCCGTCGGTGCCCAGAGCCGTTTCCGTGTCCAGGGCGCCGGTCGACGTCACGTCGAACTCGGGGACCGTCACTTCGGTCGTCGCGGGAGTCGTCTCCGTCGCTGCTGTGGCGACGTCCTCGATGCTGGACCGTGCCGGGTCGGCCAGGCGCTCCAGCATCCCGGTCACCTGGGGGCTCGCCCCAGTGGCCACCGCGGACGGTTCCGTCGTGGACGTGACCTCGTCGTCGAGCGGATTCACTTCCGCCGCGACGATCTCGTCGTCCGTGGATTCCAGGAGGTCCGTATCGTCGAACATGCCGGGCAGCGGGTGCTCGTCGCTCGAAGCGGTCGGGCCGAACTCAGGATCGAGGGTCGTGGGTTCGTCGAACGAAGGCGCTTCCCCCATCTCGGTCGATTCGACCGCGAGGTCGAACTCCGTGTCCGAAGTCTCGCTGACCGAAGTCTCGAGGTCCGAAGGCACGCTCTGGAACGGGAACTCGTCGCCGTCCGGCTGCAGGAAGGCCTGCCACGGGTCGACCTGAGGGGCGTCCTCGGTGTCGGGCTCGCCCGATTCGTCCTCCTGGACCTGAACCTCGCTGAACTCGAGTGCGTCGGACTCGAACTCACCCGTCTCGAAGTCGGGGGTTCCGGTCTCCGAGGACGTCGGGTTCTCTGCCGCGGTCACTTCGAACTCGGTCGCCTCGATCTCGCTGGTGAGCGACTCGGGTTCCGCAGCGGCGAGCGCAGGATCGCTGGTGCTCGATTCGAACGGCTCGACCTGGGTCGACTCCGTGGCAGGCGTCTCGCTCGTCACGATGTCCGCCACGTCTGTGGCTTCCTCGAACTCGAAGAACTCGGACTCGAGGTCGAGGTTCGGCGTTTCCGCATCGAAGTAGTCGGGCATCTCGCCGAACGGAGCGACCTCCGCGTTGCCGGGTCCCGCCATCGCGGGCTCGTCGGTCGCGTCGGCCAACTCGCTCTCGGTCGTGGCGATCGTGTCCACCTCAACCTGTCCGGGATCGACTTGCGTCGGGTCCACGGAGGCCAGGGTCTCGGACTCGTCCGTCGTGAGGTCGGTCGCATCCGTGGCGTCCGCCAAGACGTCGACGTCGGTCGACTCGATGTCCGTCGAGGACACTTCCATCGACTCGATGTCCGTCGCAGGCGTCTCCATCGAAGCCAGATCCGACGCGTCGTCCTCCGGAGCCATCACGATCTCGACCTGCGCGACCTCGGACTCCGCCGCCGCCAAGGACGGATCGAAGTCGCTGGAAGCGGACTCGTCCTGCGCGATCTCGGTCGATTCGACCGGGATCAGGATGACGTCGTCCGTGAAGGTCACCTCGGCCGGCTCCAACGCCAGCGTCGAACCTTGGCTCGAGTCCTGCGTCGACCCGTACTGGATCTCGTAGTTGGTCAGGAATCCGATCGGCCACATGTAGAGCTGCGGCTTGAACTCCATCGGCGGCACGTTGGCCGGCGAGTGGGCGAGCACCTCGGTCTCGATCGTGATCGAGCCGATGTCCGAGATGGAGGCCATCGGGCCACGGTCGAGGTCGACCAGCATGCCTTCGTTGGCCATCTCGAACGGGGTCCGGGTCTCAACCAAGCTGGGCTGAGCCAGGCTCGCGAGCCAGAAGCCCTCGGGCTGCGCATCGACCGTGACCGCAACCGGTTCCGGCGCGGTGACCAAGGACTCGTCCTCCAGGAGAACGACCTTGCCGTCGATGGCCGCGTTCGGATCCGCCATCAGGGCATCCAAGGCGGCGAGGGTCGAGGCGGCCAGGTCCGCCTCCGGACCGCCCTGCATGTGATTGTCTTCGTCTCCGTCGTCGGAGGGGTTGCTGGACGCCCAGATCGAAAGCTCCCCGGGCTCCCGCTCGGTCCCTGTCGCTTCCGGGGCCGCGCGCCGGATGATCCGGGGCGTGTCCGGTCGTGCGGAAGTCGGAGCCTCGACACCGACGAGCTCCGTGCTGCGGGTCAACGCCTCGGTCGGCGCCATGACCGTGGGACCTTCGATGTCCGGGGTCGTCTCCTTCCGCATGCCGTCCATGTAGACGATGCCCATCGCACCCGCGGCGCCGGCCATCGCCATGGCGATGAAACGCGGAGCCCAACGGGAAGCGAAGCTCGGTCCCGCATCCTCGTCGCTCCAGGACGTCTCGCCCACGGGCTCGTCTAGCAAGCCGGTGAGTTCCGAGGTGATCGCGGGGATCTCGACGTCCTCGGAGTTCTCGTTCAGGAGCCACGTGCCCTGGTCGCTCGCGCTGGCAGGCTGCGCTGGAGCAGGACTCGTGTGGCTCGGCGACCGCGGATCCAGATCGACCGACGTCGGCTCCATCGGAGTCTGCGACCCGGAGGGCATCGACGGCTGGGGCATGCCCTGCGGAGCGCTTTGAGCGCCACCGTCCATCAACCAGCTCCCATCGGGAGCGGCCGCGTCCGAGGCACCTTTGCGATCGAGGTTCAGGAAGTCACCGGAGCCCTGCGGCGTCGGAGCGTTCGTCGTGTGACCGGGGGACACGATACGAGCGCCGTCGGCGGGGCGCGGCGACTGCGATTGTGTGCCTTGCTGATCCTGCGGATTCTTGGGGTCCGGGAAGGAAGCGTTGGTCTCGGGCTGGTGAGCCATGGGATTCGTGGAGGGACGAGATTGGATTCGAAAGGTCCAAAGGTGTCCCCTCGACGGAGGGGATGCCCTGCCGCAACAGCAGCAGAAGAATGAACCGAGAAGCCCATCGTCGTCCTCACCGGGGTGCCGCGAGCCAAAACCGGAATCGTAGGAACGGACTCAAATCCAGACACTCCAGCCGCGTCTCGCGTCGAGACAGTCCGGCTCCCTGCACCCGATCTACGTGCGCAGCATGCGCGTGTTGCCCATCCGACGCGTCAGGCCTTCGGTGTCGAAGTGCTCGAGGATCGGGATCAGGAACTTGCGGGTCGTCCCCAGGCGATCCCGCAGCTCGGGGATCACCAGTTGGCCGTTGGTCTGGCAGTTCTCGGTGACGGCCTGGCGGGCTTCGGCGATCGCGGCGCCGTCGATGAAGAGCGCGCCCGAGACGTGTTCGAGCTTGCCCTGGTCGACCAGCAGCTGGATCATCGACTTCACTTCGGCCTCGGGCTTCTTCAGCGTCGCGGCGACCTCGTCGGGCATCGGCGGTTGGAAGCGGGCGGTGGCGTAGGCGCCCAACACGTCGGCCAGGAACTTCGCGGACGCGGGGTCCAGCTCGACGGCGCGATCCTTGGGCACGATCATCCCGCCCGCTTGGCGGATGAGCTCGCCCGCCGATTCGAGGCGTTCCAGGAGCACGTCCAGGAAGCTCGCGTCGAAGCGCGTCGCGGAACGCAGGTCGCGCACGTCCATGCGCGCGCGCTGGGCGTTGTCCTCGAACCAGGCGTTCAATGCGTCGCGCGTCTCGGCGAGCGACAGCTCCAACGTCTCGTTGTGGATCCAGCGCGCGGCGCCGACCTCGTGCACCTTGCCCGACGACGCCAGCGTGCCGAGCAGGCCGCGCGTCTCCTGGGCATGCCGCTTCAGCAACGTCGAGAGTTCGTCGACCGTCGCCCAACGTTCGGGCAGGCGTACGAGGTGTGCCTCGAGCAACGCGACCGTCGAACCCAGGCTCTTCGCCTGGCGCTCCAGCTCGTCGATGATGAACGTCTTGAAGCGCTTCAGGCGATAGCGGCTCTCCTCGAGGATCACACCGCCGCCCAACGTCGACACCGGCGAGGCGAGGCGCAGGACGAAGCGGTCGCCGGGCGCGCACACCATCGGAGTCTCGAGGCGCAACTGGACCATGCCCTCGTCGCCAGGGGCGATCTCCTGGGCGTCCAGCAACACGACCTCGCCCAGGACCTCGGCCGTACCGACGTGTACGCGCACCTGCATGCGGTTGGTGATCGGACGGTCGAGAGCAGGCAACGCCTTCAGTCGCGCGCCGACCATCTTGAGCGCCTGGAAGTACCCGGGCGTAGCGGCGACGCAACCGCGCTCGACCTTGGTGTGATCGACGTCGGCCAGGTTCAGCGCGGTCGAGTGACCGGCGCGACCTTCCTGGGTGGACTCGTGATACGCCTGGATGCCACGCACCTTGCCCTTCTGGCCGCCGGGCAGCACCTCGAGCACGTCGCCGACCTTGACCGTGCCACTGACCGGGATGCCGGTGACGATCGTGCCGACGCCCTTGGCGCTGAACACGCGCTGGATCGGCAAGCGGAACACGCCGCCGGCGGTGCGCGGTTTGGCGGCCTTTGCCATCTTCAGGATCGCGGTGCGCAGTTCCTCGACCCCTTGGCCGCCGATGGCGGAGACGCGCAGGATGTCGGCGGACTCAAGGAACGTGCCCTCGACCGCTTGGCGGATGTCGTCCTCGGCCATCTCGACCATCTCGTCGTCGACCAGGTCGATCTTGTTGAGCGCGATCAGCCCCTTCTCGACGCCGAGCATCTCCATGATCGCCAGGTGCTCGCGCGTCTGGGGCATGACGCCGTCGTCCGCGGCGACGACCAGCACGACGCGATCGATGCCCGAGGCCCCCGCGACCATGTTGCGCACGAAGCGCTCGTGGCCGGGCACGTCGACCAGGCCGACCTTGCGACCGTCGGGCAGCTCGAGGCTGGCGAAGCCCAGGTCGATCGTCATGCCGCGCTTGCGCTCCTCCTCCCAACGGTCGGGATCGACGCCGGTGAGCGCCTTGACCAACGAGGACTTGCCGTGGTCGATGTGACCCGCGGTGCCGATGACGATGGGCTGGATGTCCATGGGGAGGGGTGGCGAGGAAGCCGCGCCCGGATTCCCGGACGGACGCAGAGGATACCCGCTCACCCGCCGGACCGACGCCCCTTAGAATCGTCGCCCCATGTCCTCCGCCCTGCCCTACCGAACCCTGGCGCCGTACCTGCGCGAGCGCTTCGGACGACCGGTCCACCGCATCGCGCTGGACGCGGGTTCGACTTGTCCCAACCGCGATGGCACCAAGGGCTTCGGCGGCTGCACCTACTGCGACGTCGAGGGCTCGGGCACCGGTGCGCTGCGCACGGGCGACGAACTGGGCCAGCAGATGGAGGACGGCCTGCGCCGCGTCCGTCGTCGGCGCAAGGCGAACGATCCCGAGGTCGGCGTCATCGCCTACTTCCAGAGCTACACGAACACGTACGGCGACGCGAATCGCCTGGACGAGTTGCTCGCCGCCGTCGAACCACGCATCGGTGATCCGATCGAATGCGTCAGCGTCGCCACGCGCCCCGACTGCTTGCCGGACGAGTCGCTGGCCAAGCTGGGCGCACTGGCGAAGCAGGTGCCCGTGTGGGTCGAGCTCGGCCTCGAGAGCGCCAGCGATCAGGTGCTGCTCGACATCAATCGTTTGCACACGCTCGAGGAGTTCCACGACGCCGTGCGGCGCGCGCATGCGGTCGGCGTCGAGACGGTCGGGCACGCGATCCTGGGTTTACCTGGCGACGGCCGCGAGGGCGCGCGCGCCACGGCCGATGCGCTGCGCACCGCGGGCTGCGCTGGCGTCAAGGTGCACCACCTGATGGTGCTCGAGAAGACCCAGATGGCGCACCAATGGCGCCAGGGCGAGCTCGAGGTGCTGGACGTCGACACGTACGTCGATTGGCTCGCCGACTTCGTCGAACGCCTCGGTCCCGATCAGGTGCTGCACCGCATGACCGGCGACTCCCCCGCCGAGAAGCTGCTCGCGCCGAAGTGGGGCGTGCACAAGAACGCGGTGCGCGAACGGTTGGCCGCCGAGCTGGAACGACGCGGAACGCGTCAGGGCGCACACGCGCCGACCTGACACTGGAAGAGTTGGGGACCGTCAGCAGGCCGCATCCATCATCACGGCATCCGTGCCCAGCTCGAGGTGCCCAGCTCGACCATGCGGCCATGCGGCCATGCCTTGGGCACCACCTTCTCGTCGCACCCGTACGGGCGCGCCCCTGAATTCAGCGGACCACGCGCATCAAGCGCGGTGCAGGATCCGGTTGCAGCTCGGGCACTGCACGATCTCGTTGCCGCGCAGCAGGCGGACCGCGAGGTTCTTGGGGATCGACACGTAGCAGCCTTGGCAGACCTGGTCGACGAGCGGTGCGAGGGCCTCGCCTTCGCGCGTCGCCAGCAGGTCGGTGTACATGCGGATGTGTTCGGGCGAGATGCCGTCGGAGGAGAGCTTGGCGCGCTCGGCCTGGAGCTCGGCGAGCTTGGCCTGGGCCGCGGTGGTCTCGGTCGCGACGTTGTCGCGGAAGGCGACCTGGTCGGGCGCTTCGGATTCGAGGGCGGCGCGCATCTCGGCGATCTCGTTCTCGATCGTCTCGGCCTGGCCGACGAGTTCGAGGCCGTCGTCCTCGGCGCTGGACACGGTGCGCTTCACCGAGCGGATCTCGTGCTGGTAGCTGGCCAGCATCGCCGCGTCGATCTTCTGGCTCGCGGCCTCGTTCTCGAGCTTGCGTTGACGTTGGCGCAGGCCGGTCGCCATGTCCTCGATCTCCTTGATCCCGGCGCGCAGCTTGTTCAGCTCGGCGGTGCGCTCGGCGATGTTGTGCTCGCGTTGGGCGAGGCCTCCCATGCGCGCTTCGAGTTCCTTGGGGAGTCGGGAGAGTTCGGACTCGACCTGGAAGATCTGGCGATCGATTTCCTGGAGTCCTAGAAGCGCGTGGAGAGTGTCTTGCATGGGGTCCGCTGCGATGTGCGGCGCGACAGTCTACGGGGTCGCTCCAGCCGTGGGGAGCCGGGGGGCCCGAAAGGCTGCCGGTTCCAGGGTGTGAGATGCGACCCGATGGCGTCAACCCGCCATCGAGCGCCCCTGTGGCGGTTCGAGGCCGGCGCTTCGCTCCGTTGCCGCCCGGGATGTTGGACGAACCCAGGACCGAAACGCCAGCCGCCCCACCGTCCAAGGACGGTGGGGCGGCCGGATCGGGGCGCCAGGACCTTTGTGGTTCCGGGCCCGTTGTCGTTGTCGAGACGGTCGAAGGCCTACAGGTCGCGCGGATCGCCCTCGGCGTCGTCGTCGACGTGCACCCCGTCCAAGAAGCTCGCCAGCTGGCGGGCGCGGACCGGGTGGCGCAGCTTGCGCACGGCCTTGGCTTCGATCTGACGCACGCGTTCGCGCGTCACGCGGAAGATGCGGCCGACCTCTTCGAGGGTGTAGGTGTACCCGTCGCCGATGCCGTAACGCAGCTTGATGATCTCGCGCTCGCGGAAGGTCAGCGTCGAGAGCACGTCTTCGATGCGCTCCTTCAGCATTTCCTGACCGGCCGCCTGCATCGGGCTCTCGGCGCTCTCGTCCTCGATGAAGTCACCGAAGTAGCTGTCGTCCGATTCGCCGATGGGACGATCCAAGCTGATCGGGTGCTTGCTGATCTTCATCACGCGCTTGGCTTCCTCGACCGTGATGCCGGTGGCCTCGGCCACCTCTTCCACGGACGGCTCGCGGCCTTTGGCCTGGACGAGCTTCTTGGTGACGTTGCGCAGCTTGCTCATCGTTTCGATCATGTGCACCGGGATGCGGATGGTCCGCGCCTGGTCGGCGATCGAGCGGGTGATGGCTTGACGGATCCACCAGGTGGCGTACGTCGAGAACTTGTAGCCACGACGGTACTCGTACTTCTCGACCGCCTTCATCAGGCCGGTGTTGCCTTCCTGGATGAGGTCGAGGAACGAGAGTCCGCGGTTGCGGTACTTCTTGGCGATAGACACCACGAGACGCAGGTTGCCGCTGGACAGCTTGCGCTTGGCGTCCTCGTACTCGGCGTAGTGCAGGATGACGTTGTCGAGACGACGCTTGAGACGCGGGACGGACTCGAGCGCTTCGAGCTCGAACTCCTGCATGCGCTCTTCGAGCTCCTGAACCTGATCGGCGTCGCCGCCGCTCTTCTTCATCTGCTCGAGCTTGCGCTCGACCGAACGGATGTCGCGGTACTGCTCCTCGAGCAGGTCCATGTACGGGCGCACCTTCTTGATCTGCAGGTGACATTCCTCGATCAGGATGATGAGCTTGCGACGCGAGTTCTGGACGCGAGCCAGGACCTCGGACTTCTGCTCAGGCGTGAGGAGATCCTCGCTGAGCATCGGGCGATACTCCTCGCGAATCTGCTCGTACAGGCGCTCGATGGTCGTGACGTTGACCGGCAGACGGCGGGCCAGGAAGGCCTTGCCCAGCGTCTCGACGATCTTCGGGTTGTCGTCCGGCTTCGGGTTCGGGTTGACCTTGAGCGTGCGATCGAACGCCAGCTCGCCGGCCTGCACCTGATGCAGCGTCTTGAGGGACGCTGTCATGCACAGCCCCGAGCCCATGCACTTCTTGCGGAAGCGCTTGCGGGTGATCTCGATGGACTTGGCCAGGAAGATCTCCTGGTCGCGGGTCAGCAGCGGGATCTCGCCCATCTGCGTCAGATACATGCGGACCGGGTCGTCGATCTTCTCGCCGAGCGCGGCAGCTTGGGGTGCGGGGGTCGCCGCAGGAGCCGAGACCGCCGTGGCCGCGCGCTTGGTCACGCGGGTGGCTTCCGGGCTCTCGACGGCGTCGTCGTCCAGAACTTCGATGCCGGCTTCTTCGAGCCCGACGAAGACCTGGTCCATCCGGTCGACCGGAATGAACTGATCCTCCATCAGCTTCGACATCTCCTGGTAGGTCAGGAAGCCTTTGCGCTTCCCTTCATCGACCAGGGTCTTCAGGACGTTCTCGAGTTGTTGCGTTTGGGACATGGGGTATCGGTCGAGGGGGTTCTCGGTATCAGCGCACGCCGGATCGGGGGGCTCGGGGGGTCGCGTCGGGGACGGGTTCCAGAAGGAAGTGTCCCCCATCAGCGCAGCCCGGGTCGATTTGGCGTCGTTCTAAGAAAGGGGTATCGGGGCGGGCGTCTGGGCGGCGGCTGGAGTCGCAACGGTTCCCGCGTTGGGGAGGCGGGTCTCAGGACCCTCGTTCGAGGTCGGACCCGTGTTGGGGTTGCGATTCCGCATCCAGACGTTGAGCAGATGCAGGGCTTCGGGAAGTTGTTCGGCGGCCTCGGGGTCGCCCTGGGCGGCGGCGGTCTCGAGACGAGCTACATGGGCCATGAGCCGGTCGTATTCGACCTGCTGGACGGTTTCCGCGATCGAGCCGAGCTGGTCCTCGAAGAGGATGCTCAGGTCCTCGGCCGCCTTGGCGTACTCGACGAGCGAGGGCACGCGCCCACGGGCGGTGTGGTCGCCGAGGCGGGTCAGGACGCTGGAGACGTCCATCTCGGACTCGTCGTCCCACATCTCGAACAGGAGTTCGAGGATAATCGACAGCTCCCCGTGCGGGCAGGCGCCGGCCACACCGCGCAAGCGGGGCAGCACGTTCGAATCGGTCAGCGCGACGGCCAGGACGCCTTCGAAGGCGATCTCCAGGCGTCGGCGCAGGGCCGGGGGCAGGTCCAGGGACGGATCGCGCGGAGGCTGGCTGGGGCCGGTCGGGTGAGCCCCGCTGGGGTGGACGGAGAGGCCGTCCCCGTGTTCGTAGTCCTCGGACCCACCGTTCGCGGATTCGTAGGCCGCGTTCGCGTTCGCCTGGGCTTCGAGGCGTGCATCGTCTCCGGAATCCCCATGGGCATCCGGGCTCGGGCGGCGGGAACCGGTCTTGCCCCCAGAAGCATTGGAGCGACGCTCCCCGCGCTGATGGGCGGGCAACGCGCGATACTGTTCGCGCAAGGCATCGACCGGCATGCCGAGGCGCGTGGCCAGGTCGGCCACCAGCGACTCGCGATGCACGGGGCTCTCGAGGTTCGCCAGGAGCGCGAGCACGGCGTTGACCTCGCGGGAGAGTTCGCGTCCGCGCAGGCCACGCAGCGGTTCGGTGATGAAGTCGAACCAGGTCGAGGCCATTTCAAGCTGGGCCTGGAACGGCGTGGGGTCGCCGCCGGTCAGCAGGTCGGCGGGGTCCTGGCCCGCAGGCAAGGTCACGACGGCGAGTTCGATGTCCAGGTGCAGCAGACCCGCCAGTGCTTTCCACGCGGCTTTGCGACCGGCCTCGTCGCCGTCGAAGACCAGGGTGACCTTCTTGGCGGCCGAGCGCCGCACCAGAGAGGCGTGGTTGTCGGTGGTCGATGTGCCGAGCACGGCGCCCACGTTCCGCAGGCCGGCCTGGTGAGCCGCCATGACGTCGGTGTAGCCCTCGACGAGCACCAGGTGCCCGTTGCGACGCACGTCTTCCACGACGCGGTCGTAGGCGTAGATCAAACGGCCCTTGTGGAACCACGGCGTCTCAGCCGTGTTCACGTACTTCGGTCCCGCAGGTCGGCCGTCGACCTCGTCGTCGATCAGGCGTCTAGCGCCGAAGCCCACGGTGCGTCCGCGATCGTCACGGATCGGGATCATCAATCGACCGCGGAAGAAGTCGTAGGGACGTCGGTCGCTCTCGCGCACGCGCACCAGCCCCGTCTGCACGAGCAGCTTGCTGGACAGGCCTTCGCCGCCCTCGGCCTTGGGCTTGGCGAGCTGGACCAGGGCCTGGCCGCTGCTGGGCGCGTAGCCGATGCCGAAGGCCTCGATCGTGTTGGCGCTGACGCCGCGGGACTCCAGGTACTCGCGGGCGCCACGTCCCTCGCGGCTCTCGAGCGAGGTGCGGTAGAGGGTTTCGGCCCGGGCCAGAACCGCCAGGCCAGCGTCGTCCTGGGCGCCGGAGCGGTCGCCTTTGCGCTTGGGCAACTCGACGCCTGCGCGCGCGGCGAGCATCTCGATCGCGTCGCGGAACGACATGCCGTACTTGCGCTCGACGAACTTGATCACGTCGCCGCCCTCGGAGCAGGCGCCGAAGCAGTACCAGAGACCGGACGCCGGATCGATCTTGAACGACGGCGTGCTCTCCTGGTGCATCGGGCAACAGGCCCAGAGCAGACGCCCTTTCTGCACGAAGACTTCGACGTGCTCACGCACGACGTCTTCGATCTGCGCGCGGGACTTGATGTCCTCGATGGCGCGGCGGAATTCGGGGTCTTGGGGCAAGGGCGGAGTGTGCGGCGAAGACGCTCGGACGGGCTTGGATCCGGGGTGGGATCGATCCGGGAGGTGTCGATCCTGGCGAGATCGACACGGCGCGATTCCAGGCGTGGAACAGCGCGGCATCCCCCGGAAGGGGCGCGGTCGGGGGAACGTCGTGAGGGGTCGGGCTGGGTGAACTGAAAGGGGGTTTCAGGAATGGAGCGGACATCGAGGCCCTTCGAATTCACGCAAGAGATGCACGGGAATTCGAGCGGGACCCTCGGTACGCGTCGTCGGCGTGCATTCGCATGGGAACGCAGGACGTCGGAGACGGACGGGGGGCGATGTCGGCTACCCAGCGTGCCCACGACCCAAGGTGAAGAAGGGTCCGTGGAGAACGACGCTCGGGGAGCGGTTCGAACGAAGTCGAGTTGCTGGATTCGCGTGGGGACCCGCAGGTCGTGGCCGCGAAAGGCGAACGGGAATTCGAGCCGAGGCTTCCGGCCGAACCGGTGAAGGTTCGAACGGGGGACGAGATCAAGGAAACGGGGTCGTTGGACTGGGGGCTTCGATCTCAGCTTGCTCCATACAGGGGACGAGGCGCAGGAAGGTGGTGTTCCGAACGGCCTCCGAAGTTGGAAAGCAAGTGGTGTCCCGAGTCCCCCTAGAGTAGCTCACCGGGGGGCATGGGGCCACGCGATGAGGGTTCCGAGGTTGGTTTTTCTGGGAGGGACTCCGAGGGGATCCGGGCGATTGGGGGTCCTCAATGGGGATTTCAAGGGGAGAAACCTGCGATTTCGATCCCGGGGCAGGCGGCGCCCCCTTGAGGTCCGGCGTTCCTGGACCGCCCCCGGAGGTGCTGGAATCCACCCCCCCACACCCCGCAGGGCCGATTCGGACCTCCGCTGCAGCCGGCCCTCCCACCTTTCGGCGCAGGGGATCACCCGGATCGGGCCTGTCCGCCGTTCGCAAGATCCCGGAAATCGCCGCGATCGGAGCCCCGCAGCGACGCGTCCCAGGTTGGGAGTTCCGGGCAGGATCCGATCACCGACCCGGGAACTCGGGTCAACCCGGTGTCTTGGCGAGCCGTGAGAGTTGGTCCAGATCCAGCGCGCCCGTACGAACATCACCGTCGATGCCCGCGGCGGCCAGTCGGGCGGCGGCCGCATCCTTGTCCCCCATCAGGTCGCCCAGAACCCGGCGCACCATCTGACGCCGACGGCCCATCAGGGCGCGGGCCAGGTCGCGCACGACCCGTCGATCCTCGACCGGCTCCAGGTCCTGGCGAACGCTGCCGTGCACGATGCGGCTCTCGACGCGCGGCCGCGGCCAGAACGCGCCGCGCGGCACGGGCCGTCCGAGCGTCACGTCGTAGGTCAACTGGATCGACGCGGACAGCGGTCCCCAGTCGGAGGTGGCGGGCGACGCGGCGAGTCGGTCGGCGACCTCCTGTTGCACGAGCACCGTGAACGTGCGGGCGGGCTTGGGCTGTTCCGCAACGAGCGCGAGGACCGGCGCCGACACCGCGTACGGCAGGTTGCTGACGAGGTGCCAAGGCGTGTCCCCCTGCGGCAACAGCGCGAGCACCTCCGGATTCAGCGCGTGCTTGCCGTCGAGCACATCGCACTCCACGACGCGCGCGCGTTTGTAGGGCTCGAGGAACTTGGCGGCGATGGGAGCCAAGCGCGGATCGATCTCGATCGCCAGCAACTCGACGTCCTCGTGGGCCAGGTGGACCGACAGGAACCCGCAACCGGGGCCGACCTCGACCACATGCTCCTGGGCCTCGAGGTGCGCGTCCCGCGCGATCGCGCGGGCGAGGTTCTCGTCCAGCAGGAAGTTCTGCCCGAGGCGTCGCGACGGATGGAAGCCCGCTCCGCGCAAGGCGGCTTGGAACGCGGACCAGGGCGGACGCGGAGGGCGTGAAACCGCTGCGGCATCCTCGCGGGGCTCGGAATCGGACGGGGAGGTCATCGGTAGGTTCCTTCCAGCAGCCAGGTCAGGGAGATCGGTGCATCGGGTTCCTGGGACAAGCGCAGCAGAAGGGGCGTCGCACCGCGCCCCCATTCCTCACCGACGGCCTCGAAGCGCTCGCGCAGGAGCGGTGCGGTCCAGCGCCCCGCGTTGTCCCGCAGCCAGGCCTCGGCCTCGACGACGCAACGGAACCCGATGTCGATCGCGCGGTGACCCGCTTCGACTTCGCGACTCCAGACACCTCCGCCGTAGTGCAACGGTCGCGCGGGGGTCAGGTACGACCCACCCATGACCCAACACGGCAGACCCAACGTCGAGTCGTACGGGCGCGCCATCGGGATCGGCTCCGAGGTCCATTCCCAGACGTTGCCCAATGCGTCGTACACACCGGTCGGCGTGCGGCCGGATGCGAAGGTCCCCACGGCGACGGTTCGACCGAGCCCGACGTCGATCGTGTTCACCGCGGACTCCCGTGGAATCAGACCGTAGGGATAGGGCGCACCGCGAGGTCCGCCCGCGATCCACAGCCACTCGCTGGCCGTGGGCAAGCGCAGTCCCTGGGCGCTGGCGTAGTCCTTGGCCTCCTGCAGGTCCATTCCCGTGGACGGCCAATCCGAGGTCTCGACGGGCCAGGGCGTCGGATAGAGCGCCGACGGACCGCCCGCGTACTCGACCCACTCGCCGCGCGTCACCTCGTGTCGCTCGACCAGGAGAGCCTGCTTCGCGCCACACGCGATGTTGTGCCCGAGACCAGTCTCCCCCGCCGAGATCCACGCGAAACGTTCGATGACCAGCGAACCGTCGGAGGATTCGCCGTCGCCCGAAGTGCAGGACGAGACCGATCCAGCGCACACCAGCCAGACGATCAGGCCGGCGATCGAACCCAGCGAACGGAGCCGCCACGATCCAGGTCCCGGAGGGTTCGGTCGAGGCTGCGGAGGGAAGTGAAGGCGGTGCACGCAAGGAAGGTAGCCGAGAGCCACCTTGGGGTCACGATGCCTGTCGGTTTGCCCGACGGGAGTCGCGCAACTCGTATCCGAACGGCGCGTGGCGACCTCCCCCAACGAAAGATCGGAGGTGCCGCGTGGCACCTCCGATCCAGATCGAGGCCGGCTCCGAGTCGTGGCGGGCGTACCCGAAGGCACAGCGCTACGGCGGGAGCGGCGCGGGAGCTCAGGGCGTCTTGGGGTCCGCGACGAAGATCTCGACGCGACGGTTCAGGCGCTTGTTCTCGGCACTGTTGTTGGGCTTGACCGGCTGGTGTTGCCCGAAGCCCATCGTGGTGACGGACTTCGCACCGATCTTGCCGTCGTCGATCAGGATGCGGGCGACCGAGACGGCGCGCTCGCTGGACAGCTGCAGGTTCCCCTTCGGGAACTTCGCGAGCGTGGCCGGCTTCTTGATCGGGTCGGAGTCGGTGTGCCCGCGGACGAAGATCTGTCCGTGGGCGTTGTTCTTGATCTGAACAGCGAGGGCACGCAGCTCCTTGGCGCCTTCCGCACTCATGTCGGCGGAGCCGGAGGCGAACAGGACGTTGTCCTGGATCATGTAGACGTAGCCGCCGTCGACCGTGAATCGCTCGACGCCGTTCGGCGCACGATCCAGGTTGCGGAGCTGATCTTGAAGGCTCAACAGTTCCTCGGAGGACACGCCTCCGTTGAGGTCCTGGCGGGCCCGGGCTTCGACCGTGTTGATCTCGCCCGTGAGCTGTTCGACCATCTTGTTCTTGCGAGCCAGCTCGGCTTCGAGTGCCAGTTTTTCGTCCTGGTACATCTCGGCCAATGCGATGGCACGTTGGTGCTCATCCTGGCTGACGCAGGAGGTCATACCACCGACCAGCATCAGGCCGGCCAGGGTGTGAAGGAGCGCGCGGTGCTTCATGGGAGTCCTCGTTCGTGTTCGATTTGGTTGCACGACCCCACCCCATTCGGTCCCACCCGGTTCGGGGCGAGGTGCGGTTGGCGGAGCAGGTGTCGTGTTGGCAGGTCCATGCCGGCGCGAGCATGGGACCGTCCCCTCGGGTGCTGCCCGACGGACGTTCCGTCGAGCGTCGCAGGCTTTCAAAACGCCGAAGGCCCGTGACCTGGGTGAGTCTAGGAATTGGGGTGGGTCGATCCCAGTCTCCCTTGGACGTCCTTTTCAGAGAGTCGCGATCGACGGTACGCCGGGGGCCTGGGAGCCCTGGAAGCGGCCCCGGGCCGGCGACCTGTGGGGCGACGCCCGGGGCCGCGGGGTCCTCGCGCTCTTGCGTCCCGTCGCCAGGGAGTCCCGTGGTCCTGGCGCCCCGTCGTGCCGGGGAGCGCATCGGATCGGGGCCGATCCGGTCAGAGCCCACCAGAGCCGAGAACGGGCACGTCCCCGGTCCCCAGGCACCGACAGGCCTCGATGAGCCCGATCACTCGGGCAAAGAGGTGCCGAACATCTCGGCGAACATCTTGGCCACACCGGACACGGTGCCTTGCTGGTTGGAGAGCGCCATCGCGATCGGGACGAAGATCACCATCAGCAGCATGGTGATGGCGGCCACGGCCACCTGGAGGGCACCGAAGCCTTCCTCTTCCTGGACCGCAGCGGAAGCACGCCGGGGGGGCGCGGCACGCACGATCTGGGGCTCCTCGATCTCGTCCTCGAGTTCGATCTCGCCCACGTCCTCGATGCTGTCGTCCATCAAGGTGTCGACATCCGCGATCTCCTGGGTCGCCATACCGGCGTCCATGTCGAGTGCGGGGTCGTCCTCGAAGACGAGCTCCTCGGTGACGTCACCGAGGTCGACGACCTCGCCGCCGCCGAGCTCGGCTCGCAGACTTTCGACGTCGCTCTTGCGGAGCTTCATCGTCTCGCCTTTGCGGAATGCGCGGATCTCACCTTCGGAAACGAGGCGCTTGAGCTCTTCCTCTTTCAGGCGAAGCTCGTCGAGGGCTTCCTCGAAGCTATAAAACTCGTCGGACACGGGGGAATCTCCTTGGAACTGGGGGGATGGGGGGATTTGGTTCGGAGCGACCTCACCGGGACACCGCGTGGCATTCGTGCCGTTGCGGGGACTCGCTGGTGAGGTGAATGGTAAGGCGCGCAGCGGGGGGGCTTCGCGGTCCGTCAGGGCCCTGGGGGGGAACGGGGGTCAGCCCTAGAGGCCATGTTCAGGATCAGTCTTCGGTGGAGATGCCCTGGTCGTTGAACATCTTCTCGAGCGTCTTGTACGGCAACGGCTTGCCCTTGTGGTCTTCCGTCTTGTCGTTGAATCCATCGAGGCGCAGGTCGAGGCCGATCTTGCGAGCGCCGACGAGCCGCACGCCGCGCGTACTGCCCGCTCCACCGGAGGCCTGGTAGACGCAGAGGTGTTCCTTGTCGGTGTCGACGAGGTAGAGCACCGAGGCGCCCGTCACGTCCATGCCCGTGACCGCGATCATGTGGCCGTTGGAGTCGGAGGTCACGCCTCCGCTGGTCACCATCGGGCTGCGCGTGCGATCCCCCTGGTTGCCCGAACTGCCGTTCTGGGCGAAGGAGCCGGGTTGAAGGACCACGACGAACAGGAGGATCAGCGCGACCATCGCGACGATCCAACCGGAGCGGTCGACGCGGATGGTGGGTGATTGGATTTCGGTGCGGGTCTGTTCCATGACGAAGGGCGCCTATCCTACCCGGAGGTGCGGGTTGCGACCACGGGCCGAAAAGGGTGCCCCATTGTCAGCCCGGATGGAGACCCAGGCGATGAGAGGCGGCCTGGGGAGGCGCGCTCAGAGGCCCTCGAGGTCGCCCGAGATCTCCTCGACCAGATCCTTCAGGGTCACGAGGCCGATCGGCGGCACCCCGGGTTCCCCCACCGCTGCCGTTCGCTGGCCGAGGCCGCGGAGACGGAAAAGGGCCTGGCCGACCGGGGTTCCGGGGTCCAGGAGGACCAGATCGCGGCGGTGCTGGAGCGGGTCGGCGTCCAGGCCGGCCAGCAGCACCTCCAGCTGGTAGGCGTAGCCCGTGACGGTTCCGCCGGGAACATCGACGATGGGCAGCCGCGAGTGGCGCGCCGTGCGCACGACCTCGCGCCGCTCCGCCTCGGTGGACGACTCGACGATGTGCACGACCTTGGACCAGGGGATCATGCAGCGCTCGATCGCGATGCTGCGCAGTTCCAGGGCGTTGCGCGCGAGCACCTCGGCGCGCGCGGACATCGCGCCTTGACGGCGACCCTCCTCGAGGAAACTCGCCACGACGGCACGCCCTCCGAGCAGCACGGGCTTCGCGTCGTTCAAGCGCAGGATATGACTCAGCAGGTTGGCCACGCCGGTCAGCATGCGTTCGAGCGGCCAGAACAGGACGCGCGAGACGGCGAGGATCGGCAAGCTCGGGAAGACGAGCGCGCGCGGTCTGCGGCGGAACAGTTCCTTGGGGAGCGTCTCGCCGAACAGGAAGAGGACCGGCGCGAGGACGAGGGTGACCAACAGCGCGCCGGTCCCGCCCTCCATCTCGCTCGCGCCCAGGGCCTGGCCGGCCATCAGGGACGCGGCTTCGAGCACCAGGTTGTTGCCGATCAGGATCGTGACCAGCAACGCAGCTTCGTTGCGCATCAACCAACTGGCCAGGCGAGCCTGACGATTGCCGTCGGCCGCCTCCAGGTCGAGCGCTGTACGAGACAGCTTGTAGCAACCGGTCTCGCTGCCGGAGTAGACGCCGCTGAGCACGACGCACACGAGGATCCCGAGAACCAGAATGGCGGTACCCATCAGACGAATCCCTCCTGACGAACGCCGCTGGCATCGGTGCGGACGTAGAGGTCCACGCTCCAGACGCGGCGACCGCGCACCTGGCTGACTTCGCCGACGATGCCGCCGCCGAGCTCGACCTGATCCCCGACACGCGGCAATCGGCCGAGGATGGCGAAGACGTACCCGCCGACGGTCTCGTACTCGTGCGGGACGACGTCGCGGTCGAGCAGTCCGTTCCAGTCGCGGATCGACAGGTCACCGGCGACGCGATAGCGGTCCTCGCCCAGGGCTACCATGGGTTTCTGGATCTCTTCGTCCTCGACGCGCAGATCGCCCACGACCTCTTCGAAGAGGTGTTCGAGGGTGACGATGCCCGCCGTCCCGCCCCATTCGTCGACGACGACGGCCTCGGCCACGCGGGCTGCACGCAGGGTGCTGAGCATCGAGAGCACCGGCGCAACCTCGGGCACGAAGGCCGCGGGCATCAGCACCGAGGCGACCGTGCGCTCGGGATCGGCGAGCAGGTCCCGCACGGCGACCATGCCCTCGATGTTGTCCGCGCTGCCGCGCACCACGGGCAGCCAACTCAGGCGTGCCTTCACAGCGCCGGCCAGGACCGCCCGATGCTGCTCGTTCGTGGCTTCGAGGTCCAGCGACAGGATCTCGACACGCGGCGTCATGATCTCGCGCACGCGCAACGAAGAGAGAGCGACGATCTCGGACAGGAGGCCAGCTTCCCCGTGTGCGATCTCGCCATCGTGAGCGCTGCGCACGAGCGCTTGCTCGAGAGCTTGCGGCGAGATCCGTTTGTCGATGCGCGTATCCTCACCGAGGCCGCGCATCGCGGTCTCCAAAAAGACCCCCACGCCGATGCGAACCGGCTTGAGGAGCGCCTTCGACATGAGAACCGGAGGAGCGAGCGCACGCGCGAACTGGGGCGCGGCGCGGAGGGCGAGCGACTTGGGCAGGATCTCCCCGAGACTCAGGAGCGCGAGCAACGAACCGACGCCGGTGAGCACGGGATGCGCGCTGCCCAGGTCCTGGACGACCGCGAAGTAGGTCACGTTGATGACCAGGTTGCAGATCAGGATCGTCACCAGGGTGTCCCGCGGGGAGGCCAGCAGCCGTGCCACGCGGGATCCCCCATCGCGTTCACCGAGTCCGAACAACGCGGTCTCGGCGGAACTGAAGAGCGCGCTCAGGGCGAGCAGTGCCAGGGGAATGGCCCAGGGCCAGAGGTCAGTCATTTCGGGTCATCCGCGGATTCGGGACCCGCTGTACTCGATCCCTCAGGCCGTGTCGACCCTTCGCTCGGTGCGATCGGCAGGATCAACTCGGCGCGGAACCCCTCCCCGGGGGGACTCGTCAGAACCAGCCGTCCGCCATGCCCGACGATGGTGCTGTGCACGATCGCCAGCCCGAGACCGGTGCCCTTGCCGGGATCCTTGGTCGTGAAGAAGGCATCGGCCGCGCGTTCGAGCGTCGCCCGGTCCGCACCTGGACCGTTGTCCTGGACGATCAGCGCCACCGTGTCCCCGCGCACCTCGACGAACAGGTCGATGCGCTTGGGCGCGTCGCCGAGCGGTTGGTCCTGGAGGGCGTCGAGGGCGTTGACCAACAGGTTGAGCAGCGCCTGTCCCAGTTCGCCGCCCCGCCCGTGCACGTCCGGCAGCCCTTCGAGGAGTTCGAGCGCGGCGGGATCGTGCGAGCCGCTGGAGCGATCCGGACGCCCTACGCGAATCGTCACGCTCTGTTGATCCGCGCGATGCTGCACGAGCCCCAATGCGTCGGCGATCTGCGCGCGCAGGTCCACGCGCTCGGGGCGTGCGTCCCGCGGAGCCAGCCGCAACAGGCGACCGACGGTCGTCCGAACACGCTCGAGCCCGCCTTGGACGAGTTCCAGGTACTGCACGCGCCGCTTCGGATCGAGGTCGGGGTCCGCGAGGGCCTCGACGGCGTTCATCATCCCCCCCAACGGGTTGTTGATCTCGTGGGCCACCCCCGCCGCCAGCTCGCCGGTCGAGGCCAGGCGTCGTTGCGTCATGGCGGCAGCTTCGGCGGCGCGCGTCAGCCGGGTGGCTTCGTCGACCTCGCGGGCGAGGCGCGCGTTGAACCCCTGCACCTCCTCGGCCATGGAATCGAACGTCCGCATCAGCTGGCCGAGCTCGTCCTTGCGCGTCGACGAGCCGGTGCGTGCACCCAAGTTGCCCTCGCGCACGGCCTGCGCAGCCTGGGCCAGTCGGCGCACCGGATCGAGCACGAAGATGCGCACGGCTCCGAACGTGAACAAGGTCAGGACCAGGGTCGACAACGCGAACCACGGCAGCAGGCGCACCAGCAGAGTCCCGATGCCGCGGCGTGGTTCGAGGATGAACCAGCAGCCGCCCCACACCTCGCCGCTGGGGTGGCGCACCGGGATGCAGACGCCGCGCTCGTTCGCGATGCGCGAGCCTGAGCTGCACGCGTAGTGGATGTCCGCGAGAATGTCTTGCTCGGGAAAGGTGGAGGGGCGGTGGTGGGTGCCACGAATCGCCAGGTGCGCGCCGCGGACCTCGTACGATCCGTCGCTGCGCTCCTCGGGCGAACTGACCACCACCGCGTCCTGGAACGAGCGCCAACCCGGCCAGCGCAGGATGCGTGTGACCTGGAGGTTGCCCTTCGAGTCCACCAACGCCTCCAACTGGTCGAGCGTGTTCTCCTCGTACTCGGATTCGAGGTCGGCGTTCCAGTCCGTGATCGCACCCGACAGCCAGGCCAGCCCGGTCGAGAATGCGAGCAGGTTCAGGATCGCGACGAGGATCGCGACGGACGTGCGCAATCCGACCCTCATCGGAGATCCCGATCGCGGAAGGCCGCCCACGCTAGGGCGCGGGCCCGTTTAGCACCTGGATCGTCGCTCATCATGCACCGCCGATCGTGTCCATGATCTTGAGCAGGGGCATGAAGAGCGCGATCACGATGAAGCCCACGACGAAGGCCATGGCGATCAACAGCATCGGCTCGAAGAACTTGAAGACGGCATCGATGCGACGATCGACGGTCTTCTCGTAGGAGTCCGCGACCTTGAGCAGCATGTTGTCGAGCTCGCCGGTCTCCTCGCCCACGTCCACCATGTTGGTCACGAGATCGTCGAACAACCCCGTCTCCCCCATGGGACGCGCGATGCCTTCGCCCTCGCGCACGGTGCGGCGGATGTGTTCGACACCATCGGCGAGCACCAGGTTGGAGGTGGCGTCCCGCACGATCGAGAGCGCGTCCAGGTGGGGCACGCCGGCCTGGACCAAGGTTCCGAAGGTGCGCGAGAACCGACTGATCAATGACGCGCGCGTGAGCGGGCCGATGAACGGGATGCGCAGGATCAACGCATGGATGCGGCGGCGATAATTCTCGTTGCGCGTCATCAGCATGACGTGCAGCAGGACCAACACGATCGGCAGCCCGAACATGAGGTACCAGTACGTCGTCGCGTAGTAGCTGGCGTCCAACAGGAACTGCGTCATGCGCGGAATGTCGGTGCCGAACGTGCGGAAGATCTCGTCGAACTCCGGGATGACGATCACGATCACGGCGGACACGACGCCAACGGCGACGAGCGAGAGGATCACGGGATAGATCATCGCGTTGACGACCTTGCCGCGGATCTCGGCAGCCTTCTCGCGGAAGGACGCGATGCGCTGGAGGATCTGGTCCAGGATGCCACCCATCTCGCCCGCGCGGACCATCGCGGTGAACAGGTGGTCGAAGCAGCGATCGTGTTTGCCCATCGCCTCGGACAGAGGCGCGCCCCCGGAGACGTCCTCGGCGAGTTCCGCGAGCACGTCCTTGAACGGTCCGGACCGCGTCTGGCCCTCCAGGATCGTCAGCGCCTTGACCATCGGGATGCCGGCCTCGCTGAGGGTGGACAGCTGAACGGTGAAGTCCGTGACGAGTCCGCCCTTCACGCGACCGCCACGCCGGCGCTTGGTCGCGCCGCCGCTGGGGCCACTCCGGGTCGCACCGCCGGTGTTCGCCGCAGGGGCGCTTCGTTGAATCCGCTTGGCCATGGGGGGAAGAGCCTACCCGCGTGCGGGCCCGAGTTTCGACCCGGAAGCGACCTGTCCCATCCGGAACCCCTGAAGTTCAGGGTTCCGGCCCCGATGCGGGGCAGGACGCGGCGCTTCGGAGGGAAACCTCAGAGCGCCGTCTCGCGCAGGACCTCCTCGATCGTGGTTCGACCCGCGGCCGCAGCCTCGAGTCCGGAATCGCGCAAGGGGCGCATGCCACGGGCGGTGGCCGCCCGACGGAGATCCTCGATCGAGGCGCCGCTCTGGACCATTCGCCGCAGTTCGCCGTCCATGCGCAGGATCTCGAACAGCCCGGTGCGCCCGCGGTACCCGGTGTGGTGGCACTTGTCGCAACCCTTCCCGTAGGCCAGATCCAGACCACGAATGCGATCGGCATCCGGGCCGAGCTCGGCCAGCAGTTCGTCGTCGGCCTGATAGGTCTGCTTGCAGTCGGGACACACGGTGCGCACCAGACGTTGGGCGACGATCGCCTCGAGCGTCGCCGTGATCAGGAAAGGCTCAATGCCCATGTCGAGCAAGCGCGTCACCGTGGACGGCGCGTCGTTCGTGTGGATCGTCGCGAAGACCGTGTGGCCGGTCAGGCTGGCCTCGACCGCGGTCGTCGCCGTCTCCCGGTCGCGGATCTCCCCCACCAGGATCTTGTCGGGGTCCTGGCGCAGGATCGTGCGCAGGACCGAGGCGTAGGTGACGCCGATGTCGTCGTGGATCGGCACTTGCACGATGCCGGGGATCTCGTACTCGACCGGATCCTCGACGGTGATGATCTTGACGGCCGGGTCGTTCGCCTCGGACAGCATCGCGTAGAGCGTCGTCGTCTTGCCCGAACCCGTCGGTCCCGTGACGAGCACGATGCCGTGCGGCAACTCGGTCAGTTCGCGCAGGACGCGTTCCTCCTCGGGGAGCAATCCCAGCGACTTGAGGCTCAAGTTCACCGCCGAACGATCGAGCACACGCATGACGCAGCCCTCGCCCGCTTGGCCGGGCAACGTCGCCACGCGCAGGTCGACGGGGCGCCCGTCGATCGAGAGTTCGATGCGGCCGTCCTGGGGCAAGCGAACCTCGGTGATGTCGAGGTCCGACATGACCTTGATCCGCGAGACGAGCGGCAGGGCCAGGTGCGCCGGCGGCGCCTCGACCTCGTACAGCGCTCCGTCGACTCGATAGCGAATGCGGAAGACGTTGTCGTACACCTCGAAATGCACGTCGCTGGCGCGGTCGCGGATCGCGCGTTGCAGGATCGAGTTCAACAGGCGCACGACCGGGCGACTCTGGGCGGCGGTTTCGGGATCGCTGCCGTCCATCGCGGCGGCGTCAGCGATCGCGTCCGACAGGGACTCCTCCGCGCCGTAGAGTTCGCGCACACGTTGCGCCAACAGATCGGGATCGGCCATCGCGCCGTCCGCGGGCATTCCGGCGGCGAACGCGATGTCCTCGAGGACGGTGACGTTGAGCGGGTCCGCGAGGGCGACCAGCAGACGTCCGTCGCGCACCAGGACCGGCAGGACGCGGAACGTGTGCGCGATCGACGCGTCGACCAACGCGATGGCTTCGTCCGTCGGCTTCACCGAAGCCAGGTCCACCGATTCCAGGCCCGACTGCTCGGCGAGCGCTTGAGCGACGTCGCCCTGGCTGCACATGCCCAGCGCCACGAAGCTCTGGCCGATCAAGCCTGCATGCTTCTTCTGCTCCGCGAGCCCACGCTGCACATCGCTCTCACGCAGCTTGCCCTGGGCCTTCAGGATCTGGCCCAAGAGGCGACGCCCCTCGGCCGGGTTGCCCGAAGCTCCGCTCACAGGCGCGTCTCCAGGTCGGCGGGCACTTGCGCGAAGTCGAGCGCGGTGCGCGCATCGATCCGACCTTGTTTGACCAGGTCGAGCAGGTAGTCGTCGAGCGTGACCATGCCCGTGCGCCGGCTGGTCTGGATCGTGGACTGGATCTTGTTCGTCTCGTTCTTGCGGATCAGGTTGCCGATCGCCGGGTTGTTCAGCATCAACTCGAAGCCGGCCACGCGCCCGCCACCTTGGCGCGGCATCAGGACCTGGCTGATGACGGCGACCAGGGACACGGACAACTGCGCGCGGATCTGCTCCTGCTGGTTCGCCGGGAACGCGTCGATCATCCGGTTGACCGTGCGTGCGGAACCCGTCGTGTGCAGCGTGCCGAACACCAGGTGGCCCGTCTCGGCCGCCGTGATGGCCGCCGAGATGGTCTCGAGGTCGCGCATCTCGCCCAGCAGGATCACGTCGGGGTCCTGGCGCAACACGCGCCGCATCGCCTCGGGGAAGTCGGGCACGTCCGTGCCGACCTCGCGCTGGGTGACGAGCCCCTTCTTGTGCGCGTGGTAGTACTCGATCGGATCTTCGATCGTGATGATGTGCCGTTCCTGGTTCGTGTTGATCCAGTCGATCATCGAGGCCAGCGTCGTCGTCTTGCCGGAACCGGTCGGACCGGTGACCAGCACGAGGCCGCGCGGGCGACGCAACAATTCCTGGGCGGCCTCGGGAAGCCCGATCTGCTCGAACGACAGCAAGCGATCGGGGATCAGACGCAGGACGGCCGAATGGCGCCCGCGTTGGCGCATGCAGCTGACCCGGAAGCGGTTGCCCGAGGGATGCTGCAGACCGAAGTCGGTCGTGCCGATGTCGTTGAGTTCCGCCCAGTGCTTCTCGTCGCACAGCTCGCGGTTGAGCGCGAGCGTGAGATCGTCGGTCAGCACCGTGGTGCCCAGCGACTGGAAGCCGTGATCCACGCGTCCGACCGGCTCGCGCCCGGGCGACAGGTGCAGGTCGGAGGCGTTGGCCTCGATGGCCGCCGTCATCAGTTGCAGGGAATCCATCTGGTTGCTCCGGTTCAGCTGCCTTCGACGCGAGACACGCGCAGCACCTCGGCCACGCTGGTCGTGCCTTCCGCGACCTTGCGGGCGCCGTCGATCAGGATGGGTCGCAAGGACCCCGATGCGAGTGCTGCGTCGCGCACGTCCTCGAGGCTCTCACCCCGGAACGTCATGTCGCGCAACGCGCTGTTCATGGTGAGGGTCTCGTAGAGCGCGACGCGTCCGCGATAGCCGGTGCCCTCGCAGGCGGTGCAGCCGCCAGGCCCTTTCAGCCGCCGGTCGCCGAGCGAGTTCGACGTCATGCCGATCGCCGCCAGCTCGGCCTCGTCGGGCGTGTATTCCTTGCCGCACTCGGAACACAACCGGCGCACGAGCCGTTGAGCAAGGACCGCCTGCACCGACGCCGAGACGAGGAACGGCTTGACCCCCAGGTCGACCAAGCGCGTCAGGGCCGACGGCGCGTCGTTGGTGTGCAGCGTCGAGAAGACCAGGTGTCCGGTCAGCGCGGCCTGGATCGCGATCTCGGCGGTCTCCAGGTCCCGGATCTCACCGACCAGGATCACGTTCGGCGCGCAGCGCAGCATCGCGCGCAGGATGCGCGCGAACGTCAGCCCGATGCGATCGTTGATCTGCACCTGGTTGATCCCGCCGATGTGGTACTCGACGGGATCCTCGGCCGTGATGATCTTGACGTCGGCGCGGTTCAGTTCCTGCAGCGCCGCGTAGAGCGTCGTGGTCTTGCCCGACCCGGTCGGCCCGGTGACGAGGACGATGCCGTGCGGTCGTTCGATCAGGCGCTGGAACCAGCGCTGGTCCTCGGGTCCGAACCCCAGGTCGCGCATGGGGATCAGGCTGGCCGCCCGATCGAGCAGTCGCATGACCATCGATTCGCCGTGGCTGGAGGGCAGGATCGAGGCGCGCACGTCGACCTGGCGCCCTTGGATGTCGAGCGTCATGCGCCCGTCCTGGGGCTTGCGCTTCTCGGCGATGTCCATCTTCGCCATGATCTTCAAACGGCTCAGCAGCGGCGCGGACAGGTGCTGGGGATGCTCGGCCACGTCGCGCAGCATGCCGTCCACGCGCAACCGCACGCGCAGTCCGTGGGCCCCGGGCTCGACGTGGATATCGCTGGCGCGCGCGGCCAGCGCGTCGACGAACGTCCGCGTCACCAGCCGCACGATCGGTGCGTCGTCGGCGTCGTCGCCAGCCTCGGCGCCGAGTCCTTTGGCCACCGACTGTTCGTTGTCGGCCAGGCCGGCGTCGTAGTAGCGCTCGAGCGCGCGGCGCAACGAGGACGGTGTCGCCAAGGCGCACGCGATCTCGCCCCCGAGCAGGAACGACAACTGATCGGCCAGGATCCGTTTGAACGGATCGTCGATCGCCACGATGAGCTTCCCGTTGCGTTCGGTCAGCGGGACGATGCCCTGCTCGACCGCGACCTCGGTCGGCACGCGTTCCAGGATCGCCGGACTGACGTTGCCCTTGTCGAGGTCGACGAAGGGCAGCCCCGACGTCGAGGCCACGGCCCGATACAAGGTCGGCTCGTCCACGGCTCCGGACTCGAGCAGCGCGTCCGCGAGGGTGCGATCCCCTCCGCGCGTGAGCACCAGGGCCTCGCGCAACTGGGCGTCGGACAACGCACCGGAGTCGAGGAGATGTTGACCGAGGTCCTGGCTCAAGGCGGGCGGAAAGGCTGGGAACGGGTGGATGCGGTGGGAGGTTCCGTCCGGGCCGCGCCCATCCGGAACGCGATCGGTACGCACGCTCTAGGGAGCGTGGGGTGAGAGGGTACCGATTCCGACACGGAAACGCCCCGCTCGGTCGTGCCGAGCGGGGCGTTTCGTGGATTTCCGGGGCCGGCTGGAGCACCTGGGCGTGAGCCCCGCAGCGCCCCGGACGGCTCGGGGATCAGCGGCCGCCAGCGGCGGTCCCGCGGCAGACGCCGCTGAAGCGCACGAGGATCTCGGGCTTCGCCGGGACGCCGGTGCCGATCTTGATGACTCCGCGGAACGCGCCTTCGGCGTTGTCCGGCAATCCGTTCAGCTTGATCTCGACATCGACGCTCTTGCTACCGGGAACCGGTCGCACGGCGGTGGTGAAGTGCTCGGCCCACTGCAGCGCCTCGCCCGAATTCGGATCGCCCTGCAGCTCGACCTTCAAGTTCGACAGGTCGACCGTCTCGTCATGGACGTCGATGCGCACGGTGCGCGGCACGACCTGGCCGGGGCGCACGACGCCCAGGGAGACGAACTGCGGGTTGTGCGACAGGAGGCCGAGTACACGACCGGTGCAGGTCACGTTCAGGCGGTGGTTCGTGTCCTGCTGATGCTTCGGGTTGTTGGTGCCGTCGGGGTTCTTGTCGGGCAGCGCGAGGCGTGCTTCGTTGTTCTCCTCGATCTCCTCGGCGTCGGGGCGGATCTTGTCGCTGAGCAACGAGATCTGGTAGCCGAAGTTGCCTTCCTTCATGGAGGCGTCCGCGGTGCAGGTCACGCGCCAGTGGCTGGCCTTGCCATCGGGACCGGGGTTGACCGCTTCGACCTTGATGTCGAGGCCATCGGGCTTGGTCTGACCACGCAGGGCGTCCCACGTCAGGCTGACCGGCTCGCCCTTGTTGGCGTGCACGTCGATGACCTGGGTCTTCGACTCGCCACCGGGAACGTTGCCGAAGTTGAGGAGCGGCGGCGTGGCCTGCAGGAACGGCTCGACGTGGGCGACGAGCGCGAGCTGCGTCGTACCACGCGGGTCGTTGTGATAAACGTTGATCTTGACCTCGGTCCGATTGCGCTTGTTGGTCGTGTTCATGCGCGCGTTCAGGCGCATCACACCACCGGGAGCGATCGAATCGCCGTAGACGTAGGGGGTGAATTCACCGTCCGCGCCCTTGATCTCGAGCAGGCCGATCGTGCAGCCGCAGGTCGGGCTGGCCTGACCGATGATGAGCGGCGAGGTTCCGCCGGCCTTGAACTCGAAGACATGGCTCAGCACGTCACCCTGTTCCGCGCGACCGAAGTCGTGACGGTCCGAGCCGAAGTCGATGTCCAGCAGGGCGTTCGGGTCCTTGGGCAGGGACGACTGTGCGAGGCCGGGCTGCTTGGCGGCCGGCTTACCGTTGGCCGCCGCTTTGCGCTGCTCCAAGGTCTGGCCGGCGGCCGGCTTGCCCTTGTCACGGGCGCTGTCGGGCAGGGGCTGACCGTCGGGGCCGTAGCCGTAGCGGGCGTACTTCTCGACCTTGCGCTTGTAGTCCGGATCGGCGGCGTCGAGCGCGGGAAGGGACTTGCCAGCCCCCCCACCTTGCGCGCGCGCCTTGCGCTCCGCGTTCCTGGAACCCTTCGTGTCCTGGGGCTTCTTCCGGACCTCGGGCTTGGGCCCGTCCTTCGGGGTTGCCTTGTCCTCAGGCTTCTCAGCCGGCTTCGGAACCGTTTTCGGTGCGGGCGGCTTCTCGTCCTGAGTGGTCGCCAGGGGCGATTCCAGCTCGAGGGCGGGGGTCGAAGCGAAGGTCGGGGCAGCGAGGAGCAGGAGGGCGGGAGCGCTCAGAAGGAGGGCGCTCTTCGTGGTACGGCGGTTGCGAATCATGGTTCGAATGGGAATGGTGTGCGTCAGGCGAATCGTACCCGAGCCTGGAGGCCCCGGGGGGCAGTACGGGCGGTACGAGCGAGCGCCGAACGTGGAGGGTTCCGAATGGCTGCCAAGCAGAAGGAAGGACGGATGAAGGATCGATCGAATGCTGGAAGGAGGCTGCTCGTGCGGTCGGGTCTCGTCTTGGGACTGACCTGGGGCTCCGCGGGTTGCCTCCAAGTCCCGAAACCATGCCCTGAGCAGGTCTGGCAGGCCTGCGAGGCGGGTCGAGGAACGCCGGAGACTGCGTTCGAGGTCTTTCGTACGGCGGTGCAGGGCAACCTGTTAGTAGCGGAGTACGACTGTTTTTCCCCGGAATGGAAAGCACGTGAGGGTCTCGGGAGGGCGGCCTACCTGGAGATGCGGGACGAGTTGCTGGATCGAGGGCCCTTCCGTTTTGCGCTCTACAAGGCAGAGCTGGAGTGGATCACCTCGCGTTCCGACGATCACGCGCGGGTCCTGGCTCGCTACTGGGGCTACACGATCGACTTCCGGCTGGTCCGCAAGGCCTACATCCAGGTCCTCGGCTCCGGTCCGCAAGGTGGACGCCTCGAGGAGGCCTTTCTCGAGCGGCTCGAGGACCGCCTGCACTGGACCGCCGAGGACAAGGCCCTGTGGGCCCGCGCGCAGCTGGAGGCCGGCGTGGATCCGTCCCAGGTCGACTCGTTCGTGCTGCGCCACGAATGGTTGATCGACAACCTCGTCGTCCACGAGGGCGACCCGCCGGACCGCGAACCCAGGCCGCAGCCGCCGACCCTGCAGCCCTGACTCCGAGGTCCCCCAGCACGACCTGGGTGGACCGGAGATCCCGCGCCAGTCGCGGGTCCGAGCGCACGAGGTTCCGTAGCGCATCGGGCAGCCATCCGTGCTCCGATCCGCGCAACGTGAGCCCCCGGCTGGAAGGGTGCCGCGTTGCCAGGGCCCAGGCCTCCAAGGGGGCCGCGTTCCCGGTGCCCGCGTCTCGAAGGGAGCGGCGCGGCCGGGGTCCACGGTTCGATGGGCGCCCCGTCGCCAAAGCCCACGCCTCGATGGGTGCCGCAGGATCAGCAGCCCCTCCAACGAACAAGGCCCCGCCGGAGCGAGGCCCTGTTCGCAATGGATGCCCCGGTCCGAAACCGGGTCCTCGCGCGATGGAATCAGTCGATGGAGAGCAGCGTGTCGGCGTTCGCGCCGTCGCCACCGGTCTCACCGTCGGCACCGAGGCAGTGCAGGCTCAGGCCGTCCACGTCGAGGCGGTAGGCCTTCCCCCACGGGTCGGTCTTGTGACCCTCGTCGAGGCTCCAGGCACGCGCCGCCGCATGCCCCAGGACCTCGTCGAGGTTGGCGGGCGCGCGACCTTCACGGGAACGGAAGTGATCGCACGCAGCGCGCCAGCGCTCGAGGTCGTCCTGGACCATGCCCGCCTGCATCTGGGCGAGGAACTCTTCGTAAGTCGGGATCGGACGCTCGTGCAGTTTCAATTCGTCCATCTGCATGCCGTCGAGCATGCGCAGGACCAGGCGCACCACGCGACGAATCTTGTCGTAGTCGATCTTGTCGGGGTCGTCGCCGGGACGGTGATAGTCCTCGTGCACGTCCGCGAACAGGAAGGTGACGGGCAGACCCAGGTTCTTGGCGAAGTTGGCGTGATCGCTGCGATCCCAGTAGTCGTCGGCGCTGCGGAACTTGCCGAAGCCCTCGGCCTCAGCATGCTGCTCCGCAAGGCGCACGAGGCCGTTGTACTCATGCTTCACGCGACCGTTCTTGGTGGGCGTGATCATCAGGTCGTCGGGAGCGTTGCGCCCGATCATGTCGATGTTGATGTCGGCGACCGGGAAGCAGCCTTCCGGCAACCAGGGGCGCTGGGTCCAAGCGCGGGACCCGAGCAACCCCTTTTCCTCGCCCGAGACCCACATCACGAGCACCGAACGACGCATCGGACCATATTCGGCGAGCGCCTTGGAGAGCGCCAGCAACCCGCACGTGCCGGACCCGTTGTCATCGGCGCCGTTGTAGACCTCGCCGCGTTGGGTGCCGACGTGGTCGTAGTGCGCCGAGATGATGAGCACCTCTTTCGAGAGCACCGGATCGCTCCCAGGCCAGAACCCGCAGACGTTCTCGAAGAGGCGATAGCCCCGCGGATGCGTGATGGCCCGCACCTCGTGAGCCTCCACGTCAGCCGACTCCCCCACGGTCTTGAGCACGCTCCGCCCCACGGCGCGCACGAACTTCGATTCGCCGTCCGCAGTGAGAACCACGGTCGGCCCGTCGTGGCGTCCACCTCCGCGCAAGCGACCCTTGGTCAATGCCGCCGTGACCTTGCTGTTCTCCTCGAGAACGTCCTCGCCCTTCTCGGGAAGAAGGACGACCCCGACGGCTCCAGCCTTGAAGGCCCGCGACTTGCGGCGCTGGATCGACTTGCCCGGCGAGCGGATGATGGCCCACTTCCCTTCCACGTTCTCGAAGTCCTCGTCGTCCCCTTCCCCAGCAAAGACGAGTCCTGCGGTGAGGTCGCTCTCGAACGCGTCGCCGCTCTTCCCGAAGACGTAGTCCTCGCCGAAGACGAGGTTCGCATCCCCGACCGTGAACGAACTGCGCTCGACATCGAGCTGGGTCCAGGACAGGGGGTACTCGCTGAGATATCCAGCTCGCCCACCGGGCTGAAAGCCCAGCTCGACGAGACGGTCACGAAGGAACCGCGCTGCTTGCATCTGCTCCGGGCTTGGCGTATCGCGACCGGCCATCGCATCGGATGCGATGAACTCGAGGTCCTTCTGGATGGCCCTGGCTTGGATGGAACGCAGCCCTTTGTCGAGGGCGTCCTTGGTGGCCTCGACGGTTGCGGATGCGACCGTGGACGCCGTCGCGGGGACGGGGTCGTGGGCGAGGGACTGCGGGAGCAGAGGGGCGAGGACGAGGAGGAGGAGGGTATTCATGATGGTTTCCAGGGAGACCATCCTGCGCTCCCCTCCCGTAGTCAATAGGACGTAGGCATGGTTCGGCGCGGTTTTGCGTTTCGCATGCAACCCCCGCACCTGAACTTCGATCCCCCGTACGTAGGACCCCCTTCTCAGCCGCATGGAAGGACGAACGACACCATGCATCGTTCCTGGGTGGGATCGGGTGCCCCATCGAACGTGTGACGACCTCGACCCGAGGTTCGATCATCCTGATCCATCACATCTTGGCCCGACTCCGAGGTGGAGGCCCTCGCCGGTTGCGACAAGGTTGCGGCGCGTCCGAGCTCCCCCCACGGTCCAAGCTCGACCTCCGGCTCGACGTGGCTTGGAAGAATCACGTGCGCAAGCGAATCCATCGCGACCCTGCAGGAAGGACTCCGGGAGTTCTCGCAGGAGCGGTCATCGAAGGTTTCGCGAGGTCGGAACCTTCGCGTTGGAGAGTCTCCGCATGGAGCGGCTCCCTCGACGATCTCGACCCACGTGTGGGGGCTCCCTGAGGTGGAGACCGCACCGAACGGGGCCGCTCTCCCTAGCCTGGGTCCCGCACGAGCATGCGCCGTGAGAGATCCGGGCTAGCGGCCACCCTTGCGGTTGTTCTTGTTGTTCTGGGCAGCCCGTTTCTGCTCCTCGAGCGCTTGCCGATTCGCAGCCTGATTGACCCGATCCGCCTCCTGACGACGCAACGCCTCCTCCGCCATCTGCTCTTCCGTCATCTGCTGCGACTTCAACTTCTGCTCACGCAGCCAACTCTCACCACCCTTCATGTTGGCGAGCTTCTCCGCGGACGGTTCGTCCTGACCCTCCTCCAGGGTCACCACGATGTTCTTGGTCCCGGCTCCGATGTTCTCCAAGTACGAGGTCTTGTGCCGAGGGGCCGTGACGACGAGGCGAATGTTGCCCCCCTTGGAGGTGCCGCGAATCAGGAACTCGCCCTGCTCCCGGGTCACCGACATCGCTTCGGAGATCATCGTCCAGTTGTTGTTCGGACCCAGGGCTTGGGCGCGGACCATGGCGCCGGGCAGTGGACCTGCGGCGTTGCGTACGAGTCCGGAGGCGAGCACCGGGCGGACGCGGAACAGCAGGGTTCCCAAGGACGAGCCTTTGATGGACGGGTCGAAGGAGAGATCGGCCTCACTGTCGAACTGCTCGCCGTCCTCGAACATCACGATCCGGGCGGCTCGGATCTGCGGCGGGACCCAGGGGTCGCGCACGGTGAACTTGAAGTAGCCCTCCTCGTCGGTCCGGAAGGAGATCGACTCCTTCTTGGCTCCGTCGATCTCGATGTGCGCGCGACCACCCATGTTGGCCATCATCTGGCCGTTGGCGCCCATGGCTTTGGCGTAGACGTGCGGGAACACGTCGGACCAGACCAAGGTCATCTCGTTCTGATCGGCACTCGCGTCGGGCCCCATCTTGGTGAACGTCATGTCACGACGGTCGCGCAGGCCGGCAAGCTTGAAGGTGATCGGTACGCCCTGTTCGATGAAATCGAAGCGGGTCGACCCACCCGTGACGCGTCGGGTCTCGATCGCACGGAAGATCTCGCGGTGCTCGCCGAGATGGTCCCGCGTGTGCTCCGTCTCACCCATCGACATGGTGAACCGTTCCTTGATCGGCTCGCCGTGTTGGTCGACGACATGGAGGATCAGGCGGGTGGCCGGGGGCAGAGTCAGGCGGATCGGCTCGTCGGGGAGCTGGTCCGGGTCGATCTCGACGACCTGGTTGGTGCTGGTCGGAAAGGCGAAGCCGACCGCGTAGCCGATGCTGTTCTGCTGCTTCTTCAGCTGGGGCGTGATGCCGCGGAACGAGGCGATCCCGGTCGGGGCGCTCGTGTTGCGCTTGACGACCGTACGCAGCTCGTTCGGGTAGTTGTGGCCGATGGCGATCGGGACCTGGGGCACGGGCTTGCCGTTGGAGTCCAGGACTTCGACGAGCAGTTCGACCTCGGGTTCGAGGGTGACCTGCATCGGATTCGCCACGGGGCCGATCCAGACCTTCCAACCCCAATGGCCTGCGTGTCGTACCAGCAGCGCTCCGTTCAGAACGTTCGGAAACACGGCCACGCCGTTCTCGTCCGTCTGTTGCTGGTTGCCGCGATCCTGGACCATGCGTTTGTGCTTGGCCATGTTCATCGAGGGGCCCTGCCACTCGAGAGCGACCGAGGACCGATCGAGGAGCCAGACCTGGGCGTTGGTGACCTGGGTCTTGCCGTCCGCATCCAGGACGTAGACGGCCAGTTCGCCGCGGGCGGTCGCTTGTTCGATCACGCGGGTAGCCGCGTTGTGACGGGTGTCGTTGGAACGGCCGTCACCGGCGAGTTCGGGTTCCTGGTCTCGACGATTCGGGTTCGACACCAAGTTGGCGGAACCCGTGTCCTGGTCCTTGGGAACCGTGGCGCTCTGGGACCTGGGTCCATCGAGGCCGGGATCGGTCGGGCCGTCGCTGGACAGTGCCATCCAGGCGATGCTGGAGACGAGGACGAGCAGGATGATCGGGAGGAGAACCTTCATGGTGCGATGCGTCGGGTGCTTCCGGGACAGGGTCGGCCGGGGAGGAGAGGGCCGGAATGTCGGGGAGGAGCTTGGAGGGGGGCGCTCGAGTCGAGAACGAGGGCGTATCCACGTTCAGTGTAGATCGGGATCTCGGGTACGGCGGCTGATGGGACGGATGAGGTCTTTCCGTATTCCCTGGGAGTTGCTGCGTCCCAGAACGAGGACGTGGGGCAGCCGGGCTCGGTTCCGATCCTCTGACCTGGCGCAGAGGATACCGGCCCGGTTCGGTGCGGTTGTGGAGGAAAACCCACGCAGGACCGCCCCCGTGGCAGGTCCACGGGCATCGGGCACCCCCGGACCACCCGAGATTCTGCCCGGGGGCCGTCCCCTGGCGCTGGCCGCCTAGAGCGTGCGGGATCGCAGGAACCGTGCGTTGGACTCGCGAACACGATCCAGCAGGGGCTGCAGAGCACCTTCCCGAGCCGCCAGGTCATCGCGGTTCGCGCTGCACCAGGGGCAGGCCATGTCGTCGACGTGGAAACGGATGAAGTCCGCGGGGCCGGAGTCGAGCGAACCGGCCAGGTCCCGCGCCAACCAATGGCGTGCGGGACACGAGATCCGGCCGGCCTGCCAGAGGAGGGCCACGTCCGTCTGGGCCTCCCCGTCGTGGGCCTGTTGGGCGAAGGCCGGGACGAGGCTGCCGTCGGGGTCCTTGCGGGCGGCGAGTTCGCGCATGCGCTTCAGGGCTCGGAACTTGATGCCGGCCACCGCGGTCTCGTCGCGCAGGTCCAGGCGCTCCCACGTGTCGCGGTTGCGCCAGCCTCCGGCGAACAGGGCTTCGACGACCATCAAGCGCTGGAACTCGCCCGCCTCCCAGGTCTCCTGGACCCACTCGCGCAGCACGTCACCCAGGATCGAGCGGCCGTGTTTGCGCAGGTCCTCGTCGCGCAGGACCTGGGACGGGGTCTCCGCTTCGCTGACCATGTTCTCGAGCGGCGACACCTCCTCGCCATCGTCGTCGGTGGACGAGAGCGTGCGGGTGCGGCGGCGGCGCAAGTGGTCGATCGTGCGATTGCGACAGATGCCGAACAGGTACTGCTCGAAGGTGAAGAGCGGGTCGAACGAGGGGATGCCGCGCACCGCGCCCAGGAAGACCTCTTGCACGACGTCCTCGCGCGCCTGCGCATCATCGATGCGACGCGACACGTAGGCGTACAGTCGGCCCGCGAACTGGCGCTCGACCTCCATCCACTCGCCATCGTCGAAGGCCCGCAAGCGCTCGATGTCGGGGGACCACTCGCTCATCGCGTCGGCTCCGTTCGATTCATGCCGCTCATTCGACCGCTTGCAGGAAGACCATGCCAGCCAGCATGACGGCGAATCCCAGACTCGCCATGAGCATCAGGAAGAGGCTCAAGCGCACGCCGCGTTGCATGACGTTGCCCGAGGAACTCACGACCGGATCCACCGAGGTCTGGAACATGCGCAGCGCGCCGCTGGCGAGGCCTCCGACCAGGGCGGCCAGGACCTCGAAGGCGACCCGCAGCGTGGCCACCACGCCAAGGGCGGGCCCCCCTTGGATGCGCGGAGGCACCGGAACGGTCGCCGTGCGCCCCACCGTGGCCCCCAGCCTGGGCGCGGGTCCCGTCTCGAGGATCGCGGCCGCTTGCGCCTCCGCGGCGGCACCGACCCCGGCCCCCTTCCCCAGAACCCTATCGGCGACCTCCTGCAGGAGACCTCGGCCGACGGCGTCGTCGTCGCGGGGAGGTTCCGGCATCCGCACGGGGAGGATCGGCGTCGGGCGGGTCGCATCCGCTTCGCTGGAACGGGGTGCCAGCACGGGCTCTTCGCCCCAATCGATCGCGACCGAATCGCCGGGCCGCGCGGTCTGATCGAGCTCGGCCAGGATCTCGCCGACGTCGGCCGGACGATCGTCGGGCTTGAGCCGCAGGCAGGCTTCGACGACCGGCCGCAAGCGGGCCGGGAACCCGGCCGGGAACTTCGGCGGATCGTCCTGGGTGCGCATCACGAGGCCACCGCCGTCGAGCGCCTCGAACGGCAGATCCCCCGTGAGCATCTCGAACAGGATGATGCCCAGGGAATACAGGTCGGCGCGGTGGTCCGCGCGCCCCTGCATCATCTCGGGCGCCATGTACTGCGGGGTTCCGCGACCGAACGACAACGTCGTGCGGCCATCGGTCAGCAACTTCGAGAGACCGTAGTCGCCGACGCGCGCGACCTCGCCCTTGAGGAACACGTTGCTGGGTTTCAGATCGAAGTGGACCAGCCGACGATCGTGCAGCGCCAACACACCGCGCGCGGTCTGGACGAAGGTCAACAACGCTGCGGCGGGCTCCATCGGCCCCTGCTTGAGGCGTTTGGCCAGCGTCTCCTCGCCGGCGTACCCCATGATCAGGTACGGCACGCCCATGGCCGAACCCAGGTCCTCGATGGTCACGAGGTTCGGGTGATCGATCGCGGCGAAGTGCCGGACCTGGCTCAGTTCGCGCTCGACGACCTCGCGCTGCGCATCGTCCTCGACCTTGAGGAACTTGACCGCGAAGGCCTTGCCGATCGAGATCTTGCGCGCCTTGTAGACGTCACCGAACGCCCCGCCGCCCAGACGATTCTGGACTTCGTAGCCTTCGATGAATCCAGGCTTGCGGAAGCTGTTGTAGAAGGACTCCCAGTCCATGGCATGCGTGGCGTGGTGGGTTCGCGGATCGCGGTGCACCAGCGCGGTGCCCCAGCCTATCCGGGAGCGCGTGGATCACGCTCACCAGAATTCCCCCTCCAGGTCAGTCGGTCGCCTCCCGGGACCTGGAAATCGTCGGATCGATCGGCCAGATGGAGATCGTGTAAGGAAAGCCCGCGTGGTCCCGCACGCCGGCCCACAGGTCCACGCGCTCCGGGGGCGGCAGGTCGAGGACCATCTCGGCCTGGCTCTCGTCACGTCCCGGGATGCGCACGCCGCCATCGCACTGCACCCGCAGGCGGCCGCCGGTCTCGCACAGCACGACATCGCGGTCCAGACCCGCAACGGGCACGTGACGGTCCGTGCGCGGCCCGATGCGAACGCGTCCCCCTTCCCCTGGAGCCAGCAGCAGGACGCGCGCGGCGCCCTCGGCTTCGAGCCCTCCACCCAGGTCGAGACAGGCGGAACCGGAGCCGGGGTCCGGTTCACGGAAGCGCATGGACACGCCACCGGCGAGCCGCAGCTCGGCTCCGTCCGTCAACGACGCCGAGCCGACGACGCGCCGGCCGTCGATCGCCACGCGCGCCTGGCCGCAGGGGCTGGCGACCCAGCTGGCGCCGGAGTGGAAGGACGTCCGGCGCGTGATCGTCAGGTGACGTGGCTCGAGATCCGCCAGGATCGGCAAGTCGGCGCGACCGGCGGACGCGTGGCCGACGCAGATGGACGGCCCGGTCAACACGAGGAACTCACCGCCCTCGTCGACGGCCAGTCCGAACCGTTGGCAGGGCTCGTCGGACTCGGGAACGACCTCGGAATCGTCCGGCACGGGCGGCGGCGGACCGTCCTCCGGAGAGGCGGCGCGCATGTCGGCCAGCAGGTCCCGCAGCGCCGGATCCCCGCCTGGTTGTGCCGATCGACCGGGGACTTCGGCATCGTCCTTGGGCTCCGGACGGTCGTCGCCCGCGGCTCCATCGTTCGCGGCACGCTCCGAGGACAACACGCGTGCACCCAGGGCTTTCAACCGAGCCAACCACCGGGGACCGACAGCATCGGCCCCGGAGGTCGGGTGGAAGATCGCGGAGGATGCCATGGGTCGAAGGTCCGCCTCGGATGCGCAGGGAACGGGACTGCATTTTCGAGTCGCAGCGAGACGCGTGGCGACTGCGCCGACTGCGCCGACTGCGCCGAATGGGCCCGACCAGAATAGGCCAAGGCGCACCGTGGGGTACGCCTTGGTCATATCGCTGTTCCGAAGCGCGAGCGCCCTGGACGGTCGGGCACCAGGAGAGCGCCCGTATGGAGCCGGACTTCGCCCAGTCAGACGCCCAGAACGACGCCGCCACCTTCCGCGCGCGCGCTGAAGAAGGCCTGGCGGGCCCGTTGGTAGAGGTCCTCGCGGCGCCGGATCTCGGGGTGCGGACAGCTCGAGATGCCGACGGACAGGGCCAGGCTGTCCCCGACGAGGTCCTTCAAGCCACGCTCCTCGGCGGTCGCTCCGACACGCTCGGCCATGGCCCGGGCGCCATCGGGGCCCGTGTTCGGCAGGAGGAACAGGAAGGAGCTCTCGTCGAAGCGACCCAGCACGTCCGTGTCCCGCGAAGCGGCCAGGAAGATGCCGGCCAGCTCGCGCAGGATCTCGTCGGACGCCTGGCCCTCGAAGCCGAGCATCACGCAGGACAGGGGCTGCTCGAAGCGCCGTGCGCGCTTGAACTCCTCGTCCAACTTGTAGTTGAGGAAGGCGTAGTTGAAGAGGCCGGTCGCGGAGTCGCAGACCGCAGCGATCAGGCCGCGGTCGGACTCGCCGGTGACCAGATCGGTCAGGAGCGCCTCCGGCAGGACGAAGGCGTGCTCGTCCTCGTCGGCCTCGCGCGACTCCGACGGCAACGCCGGGCGCGGTCCGGAGTTGGCCCCGAGGCCCTTCTCGAGCGCCGAACGGGTCAACGGACGCTGGAAGACGCCCGTGGCACCGCAGAAGTGTGCGATCGGCTCGGACAGCTGATTGCCGTGCGAACTGACGACGAACGTGCGGCATTTCACACGACCGGTCAGGGTGCGGCAGACCTCGTAGACGTTGTCGCCCGCGGCTCCCTCACCGATCGTCAGGCGAACGTCCAGGAGGATCACGTCCCCCGGAACCGGCGGGCGGGACAACAGGTTCTCGACGCTGTCGATCGCGTCGAGCTCCCAGCCCTCCAGCTCCTGGATGGCGCCCCGCGCCGAAGCCAGAAGTGCCTCGTCGGTCGTAACCACTCGGATTGTGCGCAGGCCGTCGCCCATCTCGTGTCCTCTTCGGTCTCGTGCTTTGTGCGTGTGTCGCCCAGAGAGCGACACGGAATTTGGAGTGGAGCGAGCGGTGCGAGGTCAGCTCAGGCGCTGAGTTCCTCGATCCAATCGTCCGGAATGTCGTAGTTCGAATACACGCTCTGGACGTCTTCGTTGTCCTCGAGGGCATCGATCAGCTTCAGCAGTTTCTTGGCGTCGTCCTTCTCCTGGACGGCGACCGTGGTCTGGGGGACGTAGCCCGTCTCGGCCGAGAGCAGCGTGAGGTCGGCCGCCTCGAGCGCTTCCTTGACCGGCAGGTAGTCCGTGGGCGGAGCCAGCACGACGGCGGCTCCGGTCTCGAAGCGCACGTCGTCCGCACCCGCCTCGAGCGCGGCCTCCATCACGCCGTCCTCGTCCTTGCCTTCCATGTCCACCACGAAGACCGAGAAGAAGTCGAACATGAAGGCGACGGAGCCCGAGTTGCCCATGTTGCCCGCGTGGTGCTCGAGCGTGTACTTCACGTCCGGCGCCGTGCGGTTGCGGTTGTCGGTCAAACAGGCGATCAGGATCGCCACGCCGCCGGGGCCGTAGCCCTCGTAGACGAGTTCCTCGAACGCATCCCCGGACTTGTCACCGGCGCCCTTCTTGATGGCGCGCTCGATGTTGTCCTTGGGCATGTTGACGGACTTGGCCTTCTCGACCGCGTACTTGAGCTTCAAGTTCGCATCGATGTCGGGGCCGCCTTGGCGCACCGCGGAAATGATGTTGCGCGACGCCTTCGAGAAGATCTTCGCGCGCTTCGCATCCACCGCGCCCTTGCGGTGCTTGATGTTGGCAAATTTGGAGTGGCCGGCCATCGGATCAGGTCCAGGAGAAGACGTCGGTTCGAAGAGGGGAAAGGTCTCGGCGCGACGTCGTCGCGAGACCCCCAGGAATACAGAAAGGAACCTCCCGATCCTAGCTTGGATCGAGAGGTCCTGATCGAGTCGCGTGGATCGGGCGCCAACCTGGGAATCCCAGCGACGCTCGTACCAGCAGAATTAGCGCTTCGAGAACTGGAAGCCGCGACGGGCGCCGCGACGGCCGTACTTCTTGCGCTCCTTCATGCGGGAGTCACGGGTCAGAAGACCGTGCTCCTTCAGAGCGTCGTAGGTGGCCGGGTTGATCGTCTTGAGCGCACGGGCGAGGCCCAGGCTGACCGCATCGGCCTGCCCGGTGGTGCCGCCACCGCGAACGTTGCAGAACACGTCGTACGTGTCCTCCGAGCCGGTCGGGGCCAGGGAGGCCTTCGCCGACATCTGGCACTGCAGCGTCGGGAAGTACGTGGCGAGGGGCTTGCCGTTGACGACGAAAGCACCCGCGCCGGGCTTGATACGCACGCGGGCGACGGACGACTTGCGACGACCGAGTCCCCAGGTCCAAGGATTGATGACGGCCATATCAGATACTCTCGACTTTGACGGGTTGCTGGGCGGAGTGCGGATGATCGGTGCCGGCGTAGACCTTGAGGCCGCGCAGCATGTCGCGTCCCAAGCGGGTCTTGGGCAGCATGCGGCGCACGGCGAGGGTCACGATGTCGGCGGGGCGACGTTCGGCGACCTTGTCGATCGGAACCTCGCGGCGACCATCGGGGTAACCGGTGTAGTGCTGGTAGAGCTTGCCGGGACCCTGCGCATCGCCCGACTTCTTGCCGGACAGGCGGGGCTTCTCGCCCTGGATGACGACGACGTGCGTGTTGCCGCCTTCGCTCGGGGTCCAAGAGGGGCGGTCCTTGCCCATCAGCTGGCGCGCGATCTTGGCAGCCATGCGGCCGAGCGAATGCTCAGAGGCGTCGTAGAGGAACCAGCGCTCCTCGGTGTCGACGGCGCGGATGTGGGAAGTGGTCATCGCAGGTCTCCCGTAGTGGAAGGGTGCCCGTGGCCGGATTCGCAGGATTGCGAGCGGCGGGCTGGGACCCAAGTGGGAGGTCCGGTGAGGTGGGTTTCGGAGGGTCGGTCGGACGTTGGCTACGGGCCGCGCGCCACGGATGGCGGGCGTCCCGAGCGGAGATCCTTCCGGAAAGGGCCGCACAAGGTACGGTCGGACCCCGCAGTCATCAAGAGCGCAGACCCGTTCGCCGGGCCGAATTCCACATCAATTTCAGCGAGGTTCGGGGACTCGCGGAGGACCGGCGGCCCGGAACCCCGGTGCGGACGCCCGGATTCCGCGGAACGACGGGCCTCAACGGAAGTCGACGACCCGCACCCAGGTCACGGGATCCGCGCGCCGAGCACCCCGTCGGGGGCCGCTGGGATCGTCCGGATCCTGGGCCTGGGAGGGCCCCACCGACCGTGTCAGGGGCTGCCCGGGTGCCAGACGGGCGACCAGGACCGGGACGCCCTGGGGCAGCGCGGCGGCCAACCACCCGGGCGGATCGGTGGATTCCGCCTCCGGGACGATCGGGGTGCCCTCGTTCCGGTTCGGGAGCGGGCCGCCCTGCTTCCAAGGTCCGTGGCGGGCCCAGGTCCCCTCGGGAGATCGCAACCAGGTCTCGGCCAGGTTCCCGAGGCCATTGCTCTCGCGGGTCAAGGTGCCGGGGGAGGCCGGCGTCCTGCGCACGAGGCGTTCCCCGCCCCGTACCGTCCAGGTGTCCGAGGGCGCCGTCGCAGAACTCGTGACGGTCCAGTGCACCGCGGCGCCGGTCGGCGTGACGTCCAACGTTCCGGAGGGCTCGGGCTCGAGGTCCAGTTCTCCCGAACCCACGTCCACCCGCACCCACTCCCCGCCGTCCCCCTGCCCTTCGAAGACGCGCACTTGATTCGCCTCGCGGGTGCGCGCCTGCTCGTGCAGGGACGTGGCCAGCAGCGCACCGCCGCACGCCAGAGGCACCAGCACGATCGCGGGGAAGCGTCGCAACGAAACGAGCAACAGGAACGTCGCGATCAACGCGACCGCGCCCGACGTCCCGAGCTTGGCGGTCCCGTCCGGCGGCGGCGGAACCGTGCGCACGGCCACGGCCAGACGATTCCACCCGGGCCTGCGGTTGTCGCGCAGGACCTCGGCGCCGCTCGTGGATTCCGAGGACTCCGGATCCACGCGGATCTCGGGCGTTCGTCCCAAGGGATCGACCGGGAAGGGCAAGCGCAACGACCGGGACTCGGCCGAACTCTCCAGGTCCAGATGGACGGTGAGCGAACCGGCGTCCCCCAATTCGTAGGTCACGCTCGACACCGGCCCCGTGAACTTGACCAACACGGGCACATGCCGGTTGTCGTCCTGGACCGTGGGCGAGGTCGCGGCAGCGGCGAGCGCCAGGGAGAGAAGGGAAGCGATCACGCCTCGTCCTCCTCGTCGAAGTCCTGGGCCACCTCGATCGCATCCACGCCGTCCCCGGCCAACCAACCGGCAGCCAGCAGAACGAGCGCGACGAGCACGGGCGTGAAGCGGGGCGGCGCGCCCTCCCACGTCCAGGTCAGGGGCGAGAACCCGGAAGCTCGCACGAGCCAATCCGGTCCACCGCCGCGGACGCCGTCCCAACCGACGACCGCCGACAACAACGCCGGCAGCGCCACGAGGCAGCACCAGAATCCCGCGTACATGCCCGCGGCCGTCGCGTCGCGCGCCGAGCGTGACGCGGCCAGGACCAGCAAGGGCACGACGACGAGCCCGCTCAACGTCGTCCATTCGATCGCACGCCCGGAACGGTGGTCCATCCACATGGCGGTCAACGCCACGGCGATCAAGGTCGCAGCGATGACCCGCAGCGGCACCATGCGCATGCGGGGCAACGGCGGAAGTCCTCCGAGCGCGGCCCAGGTGAACGCCAACCAGGCCGTCCGGGGAAAATCCCCCAGCGCATGACCGAAGGCTCCGGGCGCGCACAGGATCGTGACCGAGGCGCCGAAGAGCAGGACCAGCGTGCCCCAGCCCATCAGTCGCGTCCTCGGGCGTTCGCAGGCCGCAGGTGGTAGTCCGCCACGTCCCAACGGGCATCGAGCAAGTCCCAAGCCTCGCCGCGATCGGAACGCGCGCGACCGTCGACGACGTGCATCCATTTCGCGCCGGCGGGCAGCTCGCCGCTGGGCGCGTCGTGTACAGGTCGACCCCAGAGCACCTTGCGCCGCCCTTCGAAGTGCAGTTCGACGCCGCCGGGCATGTCGTCGTACGCGACGTCCTTGGAGGCATCGATGAGGAACGGGCCGAGGCGTTTGCGTTCGTCCGAACCGACGAGGTCGCGCAACGACACCGCCACGCTCAACGCATCGAGCCACGGACCGTCCACGATCACGTCACCGGGCAACGGCTCGCTGTCCGGATCGGGGTGCGGCCCCAACACGGGCAGGTCGATGCCGTCGATGCGCAACGGGCGATAGGAGTATCCGCTGAGCACCGTGCCGTCGTCCGCGACGGGCAGGTAGTCCGTGCCGACGCGCAAGCACGCGACCGGGCGGCGGAAGCGCAACGGGAACGAGAGCCCGTCGGGCCAGAGCGTTTCGACTTTGCCGACCTCGGCCACGAAGGAGAGCGACTCGAGTTGCGCGACGAGGTCGTCGACCTGCTCGGGACGACGCACGTCGACGATCTCGGTCTGCAACAGGACGCGGTCCAGGTGTTCGCGCCACGCATCCGCGACGAACGTGTCCCGTTCGTGCAAGCGGACGCGGGTCACGTCGACCTGGGCCACGCCCGAAGCGCTGGCCCTTTGATCGAGCCGGCCCACGACGGCCGACACTCCGATCACCACGATCGCGATCGGGACCCACGCGGGTACGTTTCCGGCGCGCGACCGTTCGGACGCGCGCGCCCGAGCGATTCGCCCGCCAGTGTCCTGTCGTCGACGCCCCTCGCGTCCAAACACGATTCGCCTTGGCCGAAGGTCCCGCGGAAATCCCGGACCGCGAGGGCCGGGAGAGCCGGGGACGACTCGGCTCAGTTCCGGGCCGGAACGAGGGCGGTCTCGCCGCGCGAGGTCAGTTCGACCTGGCTGACCGTTCCCGAGCTCTGGGACAGGCGAGAACCGCCGAGGCGCTTGCCCGCTTCCTCGATGAAGAGGTCGAGGGTGGTCTTCATCTCGTTGACCTCCTCGCGCGACAGGGTGACCGAACGGGTCGAGCCCTGCGTGTGCAGTTCGTGGGCGAGCAGTCGGCTGAGAACCTTGAGGCTCGCGAGCTGACGGACGAGGGGGTTGGCGGATCCGGTGAGATCGGACATGGGATGGCGGGTTGAATTCGGGATGCGGTGCCGTGGAGGTGCGGTCCCCCCTGGCCGAGGGGCTCCACCCTTGCTTTGATAGCGATTCGAGCGGGCTCGATCCAGAGCCCCTTGCCGGGGATCCCGAGGACTCCCCCATTTCATGAATCGATCCGAACCCGACCAACCCGGCCAGGCCCCCCGCCGCGAGCCCGGGAAACGTCTCCCTTTCGGCGCTTTCCTGGATGCCGACGAGCCGGCCCAGGTGCGCACGCCCCAGCCCGACCCCGATCCCGACCCGGGTCCGGAGCCTGCGGATTCCCGGGAGGCCCCTGCCGAGGCGTCCGCCGACGTGGGCGGAACCGGCGACGACGGCGACCTCCCGTTCGGCGCCGTCCTGGGTGAGGACCAGCCCCTCGTCCCCCCGAAGCGTCGCCGGCGCGCCAAGAAGCGTGAGCCCGAGCCGACATATCGCGACTCCGCCAAGGCCGACCTCCTGCCCGCCACGCCCGCGCCGACCCAGCCGGTCGAGCGGCCCGCTCCGGTCGAAGCCCCCGACGGGCGCATCGTTCAGTGGCGCGGCTTCACTTTGCAACCGTTCCAGATCCGCGCGGTCGACGCCGTTCGCGCGGGCCACAACGTGCTGGTCGCCGCTCCGACGGGTGCGGGCAAGACGTTGGTCGCGGAGTACGCGATCGAGGACGCCGTCAAGAACGGCCAGCGCTGTATTTACACGTCGCCGGTGAAAGCGCTCTCGTCGCAGAAGTACCGCGACTTTCGCGACGACCCCGACGTCGACATCGGACTGATGACGGGCGACGTGACGATCTCGCCGCACGCCCAGGTCCTGATCATGACGACCGAGATCCTGCGCAACGCGATCTTCGAGAACCCGCGGCTGCTCGACGACGTCGGTTACGTGATCTTCGACGAGGTGCATTACCTGGACGACCGCGACCGCGGCACGGTCTGGGAGGAGAGCCTGATCTTCCTGCCGCCGTCGGTGCGCTTGATCTGCTTGTCGGCGACGATCCAGAACGTCGAGGAGCTCGGCTCCTGGCTCGAGAAGATCCGACCGCAGGGCCTCGAGGTCATCCAGGAATCCGCGCGTCCCGTGCCGCTGTCGCACTGGATGTACGCCGAGAAGACGGGCGTCTTCGGACCCCAGCGTCTGGACTCGATCCGCAAGAAGGCCAAGGAGGAATTCGAGCGCGAGAAGCGCGGATCGCGCACCAGGGGCCGCCGAGGGGGTTCCCGCCGGGGTCGGCGCGGCGCTCCCGCGTCGCAGAAACCGGACGCGCGCGGCCTCTTGAACGAACTGGTCGAGGAGGACCGCTTGCCCGCACTCGTCTTCGCGTTCAGTCGCAAGGACGTCGAGATGTTGGCGCGCAAGAACGGGCGCCGCGACCTGCTCTCCGAGGAGGAGACGCGCAGGATGACCGACCTCCAGCACGAGCTGGTCGAGCTCTTCCAGCTGAACCCGGTCATCCACGACTCCGAGCTCTTCCGCAACGCGCGCAACGGCGTCAGCTACCACCACGCGGGCATGCTGCCCGTGCACAAGGAACTGGTCGAACGCATGTTCACCGCGGGCCTGTTGAAGATGCTGTTCACGACCGAGACGTTCGCGATCGGCATCAACATGCCGGCGCGCACGGCGGTCTTCCACGGCCTGCGGAAGTTCGACGGCATCTCGTTCGACTGGATCCGCACCCGGGACTACATGCAGATGGCCGGTCGCGCCGGTCGCCAGGGCATCGACGACAAGGGCTACGTCTATTCGCTGATGGGCAACCGCGAACTCGCCGAGGCTCCGATGAAGCGCATGTTCTCGGGTCGCCCCGAGCCCGTCATGAGCCGCTTCAACCTTTCCTATTCGACGATCTTGCACCTGGTCGAGAACGCAGGCCGCGAGCGATTGTTCGAAGCTTGGGAGAGTTCCTTCGCGCAGTACCAGGCGCGCTCCAAGAACAAGAAGGCAGCCGAGCGCCAGCGCCGGGATCAACGCCGCGAGGTGCAACGTCGCCTCGACATGCTCGAGCAGTTGGACTACCTGGACGGCGAGACCGTCACCACCCGCGGCAAGATCGCGCGCCTGCTCACCGGCTACGAACTGCAGGTCTGCGAACTGCTCTTCTCGGGCCTGCTCGAGAACGTCGCTCCACGTGCCCTGGCGATGATCTTCACGGCCCTGATCCACGAGGAACGCAGCCGCGGCCAGGGTCCCTACGTGCCCGCCAAGATGTTCGGGGACCTGCGCCGGCAAGTCAGCGACCGGATCGGAGTCCTGAACCAGGCCGAAGGCCACCACGGGATCGAACCGCTCTCGAAACGGCCGGACTGGGGTCTGACCCCGGCGGTCCTGGCCTGGTACGGGGGCGCGGACATGGAAGAAATGGAGGCCGTCACCGAAGTTCCGGCGGGGGACATCTGCCGGGTCCTGCGGATGACGATCCAGTTGATGCGCAACACGCGCCGGGCCATCGACCCCAGCTGGGACCTCGCCGAGCGGCTCCAGGAGGCCGTGGAAGCCCTCAACAGGGACGAGATCGACGCCAGACGGCAGCTGGAACTTGGATGATGCATATCCGGCAGCCCCAGAGCGACCGCCTGCCGTCTGCACACAACCGCTGGACTCGATCCGGGATTCGAGCCCCTCGGACCTGGGTTTCAGGACGCGCGTCTGGTTACAACCCTACCTGTCGGGGTTAGCCCCAACACGCCAGGGTTCTCCCACCCGGGCACGACCTCCCCCACAACTCTCCAGAGCCGAACCCAAGGGAACGGCTCTTCAGAACCCAGCCGAGCCCCAGGCGCACACGAGGCCACCGCAGCCTCCCCGACGTCTCCCACGGATCCTGTCCGGATCCAGGGACGTCGTGCGCGCCAGGTCGAGGCAATCCTCCCCCACCTATGTTCCTGAGCCTCTGCCTCACCGCCCTCGCCGCACCGGCGACCGCCACGCTCGCATCTTCCCCGGTCTCGGTCAGCGTCGACCACAGCGCGGCCAAACCCGTCCGCCTGGTCGCCGAGGACAAGGTCGAACTCTCGGCGACGTACTTCGCGCCGAAGAAGATGAAGGCCAAGAACCCGGCCGTCATCCTCATCCACGACGCCGGTCAGGATCAGGATCAGCTCGAGGAGCTGGCCAAGAACTTCCAGAAGAAGGGCTTCGCGGCCCTGACCATCGACCTGCGTGGTCATGGGAAGAGCGCGGTCGAGGGCCTCGACTGGTCGAAGGCCGATGACGCTGGCAAGAACTCGATGTGGGCCCACGCTCCCAAGGACGTCGCCGCCGCCGCCGGTTGGCTGAGCGAGCGCCTCGAGGTCCACGCGTCGAACCTGACCCTCGTGGGCATGGGATCGTCGATCGGACTCGCCGCGCGCCACGCGATCTCGGACGCGTCCACCCAGGCGCTGATCCTCGTCGACCCGATGGACGAGACGTACGGCTTCGACGTCGACAAGGACCTGGCCGAACTGGCCGGCCTGCCGACGCTCATCATCGCTCCCAAGGGCGAGCGCAAGAAGGCCGCCGCCATGCAGAAGGCCGCCCACGACGCCAACGACGGTTATGAGTACATCGAGCTCAGCATCCTCAAGAGCGAGCGCGAGGACATCCTCGAGGACAAGCGCCTGAACTCCTCCGCGGCGTCCTGGACGCGCGACAAGGTTGCCGAGAAGGACTGAGGGCTAGCTGGTCAACGACTCGCCATGGATGCGAGTCGCAGGTACGGAGACGAGCGCCTACGGGCGCTCGTTTCGTTTCCGTCTACTTGGACCGTTGTGGAGTTACTTGAACGGATCGCCCAAGCCGTATTCATGACGGGAGAGGACGTCCAACATCCCACTGCGCTCGAGCAAGCCCTTCTGCAACTGTTCGTAAGCCTGTTCGCCTTCGATGCACCACAGGGGGTTCAGGAACAGGCGGAAGAGCGTCTCGTCGTCCACCTTGCGCGTGCGTTGGACCTCGGCCCGGCGCTGCATCCAGTGGTCCCAACGCCCGAGGACGTCGTTGATGCCATGGAAGTCCCCCGCCGCGATGCGGTCGATCGACCACGTGCGCTGCTTCTTGGTGAGCTTGCGCCACCAGTTGGCGAGCTTGCCGGTCTCGCGCTTGCCCGCCTTCTCGATGCGGAACTCGGCGTCGTCGTCGATGCGCGCGAAGACGTACATGCGGCGCATCGCCAGCGCGAGCATGCTCGGCAGCAGTCGATCCAAATGGTCGTCGTCGTACGCTTTCAGGCAGCAGAGCAACGAGTTGCGCACCTGCAACAGCCGAATCTGCTCCGGAGGGAAACGGCGTGACGTTCCGGAGTGGTCGTGGCGACAAATCGCTTTCGGAACATAGTGCACCTCGTGGCCGAGCAGATTGGTCCGCCAGCCGATGTCCAGATCGTCGTAGTACGCGAAGAAGTCCTCGTCGAAGCCGTCGAGCTCCTCGAACACCTCGCGCGTGATCGCCATCGCACCGCCACAGGCGAAGAGCACGCGACGCGGCGTGTCGTAGTCGGCGCCGGGCGGATCCTGATAGCCGTGCGCCACCGCGATCCCGTGGAAGTTGGTGCCCCCGCCGGCATGGTCCAGCTTGGTGCCATCGGGGTTGAGCATCTGCGCCCCGGTACTCGCGCATTCCCCGCGCACGATCGGCGAGACGAGTTCGCGCAGCCACGCGCGATCGACGCGCACATCGTTGTTCAGGAACGCCAGGAGCGGCACGTCCCCGGCGGCCTTCGCGCCCTGGTTGCAGGCCGGCGTGAATCCCAAGTTGCGGTCATTCGCGACGATCACCGCGTCCGGCCAGGCGCGCTGCAACCACGGCACGCTGCCGTCGCTGGAGCCGTTGTCGACGACCACGACCTGGATCTTGTCGGCCGGATAGTCGGAGGCATCGAGCGATTCGAGGCACGTGCCGAGCATCTGCCGACCGTCGCAGTTCACGATGACGACAGCGACGACGGGCAGGTCCTCGTTCGCGACCGCGGGGCCGTGTTCGACGTTCAGTTCTTGGAGGTCGTCCGCCATGGGCCGAGGATTGGAGCACGACGGCGGGCCCGAGCCCAACTCGATTTCGATGGGTCCTCGTTCGAAAGCCTGCCCATCGGCGATCGCTCGAACCGATCCCGGCGACCGAGGCTCGTGGACCGGACTCAGAGCCGCAGGCGCGGAGGAATCCGCGTCAGCGTCCGCAAGGGCCCGATCGGTTTCGGATCCGGACCTGGGATCGGCCGGAAGCGCACCCGTTGGATGCGGGCGAATCCGGGGCGACCGCCGGGGCGCTTGGTGTTGCGCAGTTGGAGCACCTGGCCGGGCTCGGAGATGCGGATGGCGATCGGGACCTGGACCGCGCCCCCACCGGGCGGCGAGGTCACCGGCCCGAAACGCGCGACCGGCTTGCCGTCGAAGAGGAAGCGTCCATGTTGTTCGAGCGCGCCCTCCTCGGCCGTGAAGCTGAGCCAGAACACGACCTCGTACAGGCCGGGACGCAGTCCTTGGACGGGCCACGACCAGCGCGAGCGCTTGGGACCCAGCAACACCATGTCCGCACCTTGGACCGAGGTCTTGCGCCCGCGCAGCTCGCCGTCGACGCCGCGCAGATCGAGCGAGCCCTCGAGGGTGCTCTGGAGCGGTGCCTCGAGGCACGGATCGAGCAGCAGCACGCGCACGATGCGCAGCGTGGTTGGCCCCTCGTCAGCGGTCGTTCCGAGCAGCGTCAGAACCGTCGCATCCCGGGTGAGCTTCAGATCGAGCACCTGGACGCGCACCTCGTCGCCGCCACAGGAACGCAGCGGTCCGATCGTGCCGACGTCCTGGCCGTCGACCTGGACGGTCCCGCCGAGCAGCACCTCGGCCTCCTCGGCCAGCGCTTCGGTGATGATCTTGAGTCGGTACGCGCCGCCGGGCACGCCGCACAGGTCGTAGTCCGCGCGACCTCCCGGATCGAGCAGCAAACGACAATGGTCGAGCGCTCGGACCGCGCCCGCCTGTCCGATGCGATCGGTACCGCGGACGTCGAGGACGACCTCGGGACGCCGCACGTTCTGGCGCGCGAGCAAGCCGCGATAGCGGACCTCGAGCCAGCGCACGCGTTCCTCCGGGATCGTCAGGACCTGGCCGCGGCCCTCCCCACGCAAGGCGTCGAGGTCGGCGTCGGTGTCCCAGATCGCCAGTTCGAAGGGAATCCCGAGTCCGCGCTCGCCCCAGCGCTCGGAGAACGGCGGGCGGTCGATCTTCTTCGGGTCGTCGAGCTCCCAGGACGCCAGCACACGCTTGCGCATCCCGTGCGCCTCGGCCCACGCGCGCGAAACGGTCCAGAGCACGCACATGTCCGCGTCGAGGTTGTCGGTGACGAGCAGCTCCGCATCGTCGTCGTCGCCGTGCACGTGCAGCACGCGCGCGCGGTCGGGATCCCCGCCCGCCTTCCAACCGCGCTCGCGCAGCCCTTGGACGGCAGCGCGCGGAACACCGCTGACGGCCACGTTGGGACGCGGGTCGTCGGTCATCGTCGGCATCGGCAAGCGTCGGCGGACGCCGCTGCCGTCCTGTTGCCCCAGGAAGTAGGCGCGGCGCAGTTCGCTCGCTTCGACCAAGGCGGCGTCCAACGCCGCCCCGCTCAACCCTTCGCTCGCGAAGTAGGCGCGGTCCGCCACACCTGAACGCTCGACGCCGATCTCGAGCGCGGCGTCGTCGACGATCGAGGGGCGATCGAGCCAGAGCGCGTTGAAGTGCGCGTCGTCCGCGCTGCGTGCCCGCGTGGTGGCGGCGTCGTACTCGTGGCTGTGATGGATGACCGCGCCGTCCTCGTAGACGATCTTCCAGCCAGCTTCGAGCAATCCACGCGCCAGCAGCACGTCCTCGCCGAAGTCGAGGTGCGGGTACGGGAAGCGCTCCCACAACACGCGTCGCACGCAGGACGCGGTGTCGTTGTAGTTCCAGAGGTAGCGCCGTTCGTGCGGCTCCAACGCCTCGAACGCGTCCGGCGTGGGTTGCGTGGCGACGATGCGCCCCGCGGCGTATCCGGGATCGCCGTCGGACAACGCGCGCGTCACCGGACCCACTTCGGGACGCGGCACGTTGCGCACGTAGCAAGCCGCGACCTCGGGGTCCTCGAAGTTGCGCACGATCGTGTTCAACCAGTCGGCGCCGACGGGGATCGCATCGTCGGTGATGAAGAGCAACAGGTCCTTGTCCGTCAACGCGCCCAAGAGGTTGCGCGTGTCGCCGTGATTGAATTCGCTCTTGTGCAGCCCGTGCACCCGCAGCGGAACGGGGAATCGCGCGGCGAAGTCGGCCAGGATGTCGAGCGTGCCGTCCGTCGACCCACAGTCGATGGCCAGGAACTCCCAGTCGAGGTCCGTGACCTGCCCGGCGAGCCCCTCGAGCACGCGTGGCAGGAACGTCGCGCCGTTCAGGACGGGAAGCAGGACCGAAACCGAGCGCGGCGCGTCCATGGCGTCAGCGCTGCCGCTGCTCGAGCTTCTCGATCTCTTCCCACGTGCCGACGTCGGTGTAGCTGGCGCCCGGCAATGCGGTCGCGCGCACGGACAGGTCCCCGTCCACCGCCTCGTTCAGGATCGTGGCGAAGTCGGGCGCGGCCGTGTCGGCGACGCGCGCGTGCAGGTGCTGGGTGAAGCGCGGGCCCCAGGCGATGACGCCCCACATGTCGCGCAGACCCGAGTCGGGTTGCTTGTCGACGATGCGCTTCACGTTGCCGTCCGCGTCGCGGTCGACGACGCCGACCAGATGCGGTGTGTCGGTCGGGAAGAGCCCCAGGTGCACGTCGGACGCGCGGTCGTCGACCAGCGGCTGCAGGCAGTTCTCGGGCGACATGATCGTGTCGGCCATGCCGAAGACGACGCGCTGATCGCCGAGCAGGTGGTGCGCGCTGTCGAGGGCCTCGGCGAGTCCCGCCGAACCACCGGTCCCCCGCCGTTCGCGGTCCTGGTAGACGTAGCTGATGCGGCAATCGAAGCGCCGCCCGTCGCCGAAGAAGCCGATCAACTGATGCTTGGTCTCGTTGATCACGAACACGATGTGCTCGATCCCGGTCGTGACCATGTTCTCGACCACGTGCTGCGCCACAGGCTTGTAGCGGCCGTCCCGAATGATCGGATACAGCTCTTTCGGATACGGCAGGCCGAGGCGCAGGCCGGAACCGGCGGCCGGCACGAGGCCGATCGGGGGCAGGTCGGACACGTTCTTGGGGAGAGGAGAGGCGGTTGGCAGAAGACTTGGGCCTTCCGTGAATGCCCCATCCTACGCAACGCAAGGGCGGGAGGTCAGAATGCTCCGACCGCTGACCCACAAGAAGATCCCTATGAAGAACCTCATCCTGGGCGCCCTCGTGGCGCTGCCCGTGTCCGCCGCCGTCGTCCTCGCCGTTCCTGCCCAGGACGCGACCTCGTCCCAGTCCGAGGCCATCACGGTCATGCGCGCGCCCACCACGTGGGACTACAAGGTCGTCGGCCTGACCGACATCCACGCCGGCGCCATCGACACGGCCAAGGCGATCCTGGACGAGGCGAAGAGCGCCAAGGACCTCCTGGACTTCGGCAAGAAGACCGACGCGCAGCTCGTGGAGAAGACCGAGAAGGTCCTGGACGAGATGGGCGCCGACGGCTGGGAGCTAATCGAGTACCGCGGCAACGTGATGATCTTCAAGAAACCGCTCCCCTGAGTCCTTTCTCCCCAAGGGTTTGCGAATCGGCCCTACAAAGCGCGACCGATCTCGGCTCCAATCGGTCCCCCCGCTGGAGCCCCCCCTTGGATCAAGACTCACTCTTCGACTCGCCCGCCGGCACGCCCGCTCGTCCCCGTCCCCACCAGGGAGATTCGGGACCCGAAGAGGCGGCCCTGGGCGCGGCCGACCTGGCCGACCTGTGGGGCGACGGTGACGGGGCTCCCGACTGGGGCGATGCCGTCGCGGAAGGGCCGGCCGGAATCACCGCGGCACCCGCCGATCCGGACGCCGCGTTCGAAGCGCTGCGCAAGGTCGTGGAGTCGACGTGGGGCTTCGACTCCTTCCGCCCGTTGCAGGCCGAGGCGATGCGCGCGACGCTCGCCGGCAAGGACGCGCTGGTCGTGCTGCCGACCGGCGCAGGCAAGTCGCTCTGCTACCAGGCGCCTGCGATCGTCCGCGAAGGCCTGACCGTCGTCGTCTCGCCCCTGATCGCGTTGATGAAGGACCAGTGCGATGGTCTGCAGTCGGTCGGCGTGCGTGCCGCGATGCTGACCAGCGCCCAGGACGCCGAGGAGCGCGCGCTCGTCTCGGACGCGCTGCGTCGCCGTGAGCTCGACATCCTCTTGTGCTCGCCCGAGCGCATGGCCATCGACGGGTTCCTGGAGCGCCTCGTGCGTTGGGGACTGGCCGCCGTCGCGATCGACGAAGCGCACTGCATCAGTCACTGGGGCCACGACTTCCGGCCCGAGTACCGCAAGCTCGATCGACTCAAGCGCGAGTACCCGGACCTGCCCGTCATGGCGTTCACCGCCACGGCGCCGCCGAACGTGCGCGAGGACATCGTCGCGCACCTCGGACTGGCCGAGGACGCCCAGATCCTGGTCGGCGACTTCGACCGCGCGAACCTGACCTATCGCGTGCTGCCGCGCGCGACGGTGTCGGACCAGATCATGCAGGTCGTCCAGCGCCATCCGGGCGACGCCGGCATCGTCTATGCCATGCGCCGCAAGGACACCGAACGCATCGCGCGGGATCTGGCGGGTCGCGGCGTGCGCTGTCTCCCCTATCACGCCGGCCTGAACCCCGACGCACGCCGTAGCGCTCAAGAGGCGTTCCAGGGCGAACAGGTCGACGTCATCGTCGCGACGGTCGCCTTCGGCATGGGCATCGATCGCCCCGACGTGCGCTTCGTCGTGCACGCCAGCCTGCCCAAGGGCATCGAGCAGTACACCCAGGAGACAGGTCGCGCCGGACGCGATGGCCTGGACTCCGAGTGCGTCATGTTCTTCGGCGGCGCGGACTATCACGGCTGGAAGGGCCTGATGGAACGCAGCGCCCAGGACGCGGCGGCCGCGGGCGTCGAGGACGTCCAGGGCGAGCTCGACGCGAACCTGGACCGACTCAACGAACTCTGGGGCTTCGCCTGCGGTGCCAAGTGCCGCCACCAGATCCTGGTCGAGCACTTCGGCGGCACGTGGCACGACCCGGAGGGTGGCTGTGGCGCGTGCGACGTCTGCTTGAAGGAGCTCGAGCTCGTCGTCGACGGCAAGACGATCTCGCAGAAGATCCTGTCGTGCATCGTGCGCTGCGATCAACGCCGCGGCGCCGCGCACGTCGCCGACGTGCTGCGCGGGGCGGACACGGCCAAGATCCGCCAGTCGGGTCACGATTCGCTGTCCACCTATGGCCTGCTCGCCGACCACCGCGTGCGCGACATCCGCGCGTGGATCGACCAGCTGATCTCGCAGAACCACATCGGCGTGGCCTCGGGCGAGTACCCGACGCTGTTCCTGACGCAGACGGGCGTTGCCCTGATGAAGGGCGAGCTCGACGTCGACCTGTACGTGCCCGCTGGCCCCGCGCCGAAGAAGGGACCGTCGCGCGCCAAGCTGGCCGCCATAGCCGAATCCGACGGCGCCGATCCCGATCCGAAGCTGTTCGAGTCCCTGCGCAAGCTGCGCCGCGACCTGGCCAAGGAACGCGGTGTGCCGCCCTACATCCTGTTCAACGATCGCACCTTGGCGTTGCTGGCGACGGTCAAGCCCAAGGACGAGGCGACGCTGCTGGGCATCAAGGGCATCGGCGAGAAGAAGGCCGCGGACCTGGGCCCGTTGGTCCTGGCCCACATCGCCGAACAGGCGGGAGACTGACCATGCTGGTGATCTTCGACGCGGATGGAACGCTGGTCGACACCGAGGTCCTGGGCAACGAAGTCCTGTGCGAGCTTGCCAACGAGGCGGGCATCGACATGACGGTCGAGGAATGCCTGCGCGAGTTCCGCGGCCGTCGGCTCGAGGACACGCAGGCGCTCATGTCCAAGATGGCCGGACGCCCGATGCGCGAGGACTTCATCCCCGAGTACCGCGTGCGCTCGAACGTCGCCTTCGAACACCGCTCGGTGCCGATGCCCGGCGCGCTCGAATTGGTGCGCTCGCTGCCATATCAGATGTGCATCGCTTCGGGCGGCCCGCACGCCAAGATGGACCTGACGCTCGCGGGCTCCGGCCTGCGCGAGTTGTTCGACGGCCGCATCTTCAGCAGCTACGACGTCCAGTCCTGGAAGCCCGAGCCTGCCTTGTTCTTGCACGCCGCCAGGTCGATGGGCTTCGCGCCCGCGGACTGCATCGTGGTCGAGGACAGCCCCCCCGGTTTCCACGCAGGGCTGGCGGCTGGCATGCGGACGATCGCGTATCAACCACACGACCTCGACCCCGACTTGCCCGCCGGGGTCGAGGTCGTGCGTCACCTGTCCGAGATCGGCCCGCTGATCCGCGCCTGACCTGGGCCGGAGTTCTGTCCTTAGGGCTGGATCGCGAACGTCAACGCGTCGCTCAACGTGATCGCATCGGCACCCAGGTAGCCGCGGTCGCGACCCAGGAACTGCAGGAACAGGTCGCTGCCGACCAGGAAACCATTGCTGCCCAGGAAGGCCTGGTCGATCGGGATCGTGAACTGGCCCGTGCAATCGGCGTCCGGGAATCCGCCCGTGCCGCCCGAACTGAGGACCGGGAGCATCAACGTCGGCGACTGGACACAGACCACTCCGCCGCCCATAGGCATCGAATCCGCCGCGAGGCCCCACATCAGGATCCCGAAGGCGTTGTTGCCCACGTCGTTCGAGGTGACGATGAAATCGTCCGGCCCACTGATCGTAGGCGATCCGGAGAACTCGATCGTCGGGGTGCAGCCGTTGCTGTTGACCTTGCCCGAGCAGTAGACGGTCGGCGCCGAGAAGCCCTGGACGATCAACAGCGTGTCGAAGCCACCGAACGTCGTGAAGAGGAAGTCCCCGTTCAACGGATCGGTTTCGGCCCCTTCCGCGCCTGTGAGACCGCTCATGAAATCGCGGCGGGTTGCAGGAATCGGGTCGCCGCTCGCATCGATCTCGTACGCACCGACGGCATTCAAGGAATACTCCGCGATCAACACGCTGTCGGCGGTGAAGGCCGGGTTGGTCGAGTCGATGTAGACGATGCCCTCGGGACCCGTTCCGGGGAGCGAGACGGTGAGGGTGACATTGACCAGGTCATAGGTTCCCGCACCGTCCGCCACGAGATCGACGTCGTAGTAGTCGTCGCAGTTGTACGAGGCCAGCTTGACTTGCCCTGCGTTCGCGAACCCAGCAGGTACGGTCCGCAGCGTCCCGAGCGACGAGCAGATGCCGAGCGGCGTGCAGTCGATGATCTTGTCGGGCACCGTGCTGCCCGGGAGGATCTGACCGAGGACGTTCGAGGGGAATCCGGTGTAGAAGAGGACACCGCCCGGCCCGTACTCGAGTCCTCCGTCGATGTCCGGCGCGGTCGAGAACAACGTGGCCGTACCGACGTAACCGTCGATGTGCCCAGCCGCGTTGCGCGTGACGCCGATCTCGTAGATCGCACCGGCGGCCGTGTTGGCCGCGCCACCGATCAGCAAGGTGTTGTTGTCACCCTCCTTGAACGCCACTCCACCGAGGGGCTCCGGAATTCCGGGAGGGGTGCCGAGATCCACGTAGCTGTAGTCGGTGAGGAAGTCGACGCCGAGCGTCTGCGCCGAACTCGAGGTCGTCGTGAGCAGCGTCAGGGTGAAGGCGAGTGCGGAGCACGAAGCGATTCGGAGTTGCATGTTCGTCAGGGTGTGGGAGCGTGCCTATCGCTTGGACAGGGGCCGCAGGCTCGAAAGCTGCCCACTCACCCTACGAACCGCGAATCGTGCCCGCAGCCCATCAAGCGGCTAGGGATTTCCCGGCGAGCGCGCGCGCCTCCAAGACTAGATTCGCAGTCGCGTCGGGCTCCAAGGCGAGCCTTGGACTCGACCGCAGCTAGGCCCTGTCGTGCAGGTCTCGGCCTTCTAGTCGAAGTTGATGCTGGCGGACACGAGGGCTCCGTCTTCGAACACGAAGCTAGAACCACCCAGACCTGGATCCGGGCTGAGTTCGATGCGCCCCTCCCATGAAGGGGTCACGATCTGACTGGCTCGTGCGCGTTGATGGGCTGGGTTGTAGACCGTGATGTCGTAACCGGCGAACTCCTCGAGCCACGCATCTCCCGTCATACCGATATGGCAATTGGCCACGTGATGCCCGAACGCATCGTCATCGCTGATCGTGACTTGCGTGAGAATCACGGCGCTCGCGACGATCGTGAGCAGAGGGGCGAAACGCGTCCACGGCCTGGGCCTCGGGGACCGCAACCATGCGATGGCCAATGGCAAACACCCAGCAAGGGCGAAGAGTACGTAGTGCAGGACCCAGCGCCCCGAGAACCCGCCTTGCGCCATGACGCCTTCCGCGTCAAGGATCCCAATCCCAGCGCATGCGAACACGGTCCAAGCCCATCGGACAGTAGCCCCGGCGCCCCATGGTCGTCTCATGACTTCCACGGCCAGGACCCAAACCACCAGGCAACAGGGGATCGTCGAAATGAGAGGGCCTTCCAGCGTCCGCCCCATGTCGTTGACGATCGCGAGCCAAATCCCCATGTGGTAAACGAACGCCGCCGGCAGGAGTGCGATCCCAGCCAGCACCCAAGGGAAGCGCCCCGAGGTGATCCTTGGTCGTCGCCGAATGCGCTTCGATCCTTCTCGCTCCAGAGGGTCCAGTTCCTTCATCTCGGGTCCAAGATAGCACGCGAACTCCAAATCGGCGTTTCCCGTTCCATGCGGCTGCGTCGGTGAGCGCAGGTGGTCGTAGCAGCCATCCCTCCTCGTGATTCCGTGCTCACTGCAAGAACCGGTCTCTTCCATGACATCGACTCCATTGGAGTCGCAAGCCCCCTTTGACCCTGCATCCCTCTTCACGATGACACGCACCCAATTGCAGTTCGCATGGAGTCCCGCACTCGCCCTCCTGATTACCCTTTTCGTAGGTAGCGGCGACACCGAGACCGAACTGATCGACACCGCGGTCACGCACCACGGGCGACGGATATCGCTGGTTCTGGATGACGAGGCGATGAACATCATCGCGGAGACCGCAGACAGTGAGTCCAGGTATGGCCTTCCGCTGAACGAACTCTTGCCTGGCGAGGCCCTTGTCCAGGCCGTCCTGGCGCCTTGGACGACCACGAGGCCGGATGGAGTCGCCATAGCCGTGGCGACCGAGATGGACGGTCTCACGTCCTATCGATTCCTGTTCACGACCGCGATCGAGACCGCCGACGCAACCTGGTTCGTCTCCCCGGTCATCTTCGCATCTACAGGAAGACCGTTCGACATCTTGAATCTGACCACGTTCCCGAGAGGCGACTCGCTGAGCCTCACGTTTCGTCGCGGGTTCTACAGGACGCACGGTGAGAACGAGGACGTGCGGTTGATCGAGTTCAACGAGTGCTGCCCGATGGGCCGATTCACTGCGGGCCGCAACGTCCTCATGGATGCTCGGACCGGTAAGAAGCTCGAGTTCGGGGTCGTGCTCTAGGCCTGGTACAGGCTCCCGACGGAGGTCTGCCAAGATGCCCGTCCACGAACCTGCCTCGCGCCTTGCTCCCCCCCCATCCACCGGCGACAATGCGCGGATGCGCTCGCTGCGATTGAACGTCAATGGGGACACGCTGGACACGGCGGCTCCCTCTCATTGGACCCTGCTCGAGGTCCTTCGCTACAAGCTGGGGCTCACGGGCTCCAAGCAGGGCTGTGACAAGGGCGACTGCGGCGCTTGCACCGTCCTCGTCAACGGCAAGCCCGTGCTCAGCTGCTTGACCTTGGCCGCCAACGCCGAGGGCAAGGACGTCCAGACCATCGAAGGTCTGATGCCGGCGCACCGCGCGAACGGCGGACAGGGCGCCGATCCGATCCAGGACGCCTTCGACCGCTGCGGCGCGTTGCAGTGCGGCTTCTGCCAGCCGGGCATGATGCTCTCGGCGCGCGCGCTCCTGACCGAGAACAAGGCGCCGACCAAACGCGACATCCAGGACGCGCTCAGCGGCAATCTGTGTCGCTGCACCGGCTACACCCAGATCATCCAGGCCGTCGAGACCGCTTTGGTCGACGAGGTCGGCGGCGACGCGCCCACGCCCTGCTGGGCCTCAGGCGCGACGAACCTCGGGCCCGCCAAGGGCAAGACCGAGCCGATCCAAGGCGGTGGCGTCTGATGGCTGCTCGCGACAACCACGGCACCGGCGCTCCCTGGGGCGGCGACTTCGAGATGATCGGCAAGTCGCACCGCAAGGTCGACGGGTTGGCCAAGGCGACCGGCGAGGCGATCTACGCCGACGACATCGTCCTGCCCGGCATGCTGCACGCGAAGACGCTGCGCAGCCCCCACGCCCACGCGCGCATCCGCTCGATCGGCACGTCCAAGGCGCTCGCGCTGGAAGGCGTGCACGCGGTCATCACCGGCGAGTCGATGCCGACCAAGTACGGCGTCATCCCGTGGACGCCCGACGAGAACGCGCTCGCCGTCGACAAGGTGCGCTTCATCGGCGACGAGGTCGCGGCCGTGGCTGCGATCGACGAGGACACCGCGGAAGCCGCGCTGCGCCTGATCGAGGTCGATTACGAGGTGCTGCACGCCTACTTCGACCCGCTCGAGGCCCTGCAGCGCGACGAACCGCCGATCCACGAGACCAAGAAGAACAACAACGTCTCCAAGCGCGTCGAACTCGAGTTCGGTGATTGCGCGGCGGCGTTGGAGGCCTCGGACGTCGTCCTGGACAACGAGTACAGCTTCCATGGCTCGACCCACGCCGCGATCGAACCGCACTGCGCGGTCGCACGCTTCGCCGCGGACGGATTGCTGACGCTCTGGTCCTCGACCCAGATCACGCACTACGTACACCGCGCGCTCAGCCACGTGCTCGACGTGCCGCCCCAACGCATCCGCGTCATCCAGCCGTGCCTGGGCGGCGCGTTCGGCGGCAAGTCCGATCCCTTCAGCCTCGAGTTCTGCGTCGCCAAGCTCGCGATGGAGACCGGGCGACCGGTCAAGATGCTGTGGACGCGCGAGGAAGTCTTCTACGCGCACCGCGGACGCCACCCGATGCAGATGCGCTACAAGACCGGCGCGTCCAAGGACGGTCGCATCAGCGCCGTCGACGCGAACATCCTGATCGACGGCGGGTCGTACAGCTCGTTCGGGCTCGTCACGACCTACTACTCCGGCCAGCTGCTGACCGGCCCGTACGACTTCCCGAACTACCACTTCGACTCGACGCGCGTCTTCACGAACAAGCCGCCGTGCGGGCCGAAGCGAGGTCACGGCTCCGTCCAACCGCGCTTCGCGTTCGAGACCCAGTTCGACGAGCTCGCCGTGAAGCTCAATATCGACCCGATCGAGATCCGTCGCCGCAACTACATGGGCGACGACACGAAGACCGTCAACGGGCAGCGCGTGACCTCGAATGGCTTCATGGAGTGCCTCGACAAGGTCGAGGAAGCCTCCACCTGGAAGGACCGCCGCGCCAAGCTGCCCTTCGGCCAGGGCCTGGGCGTCGCCGGCTCGATGTACATCTCGGGCACCAACTACCCGATCTACCCGAACCCGATGCCCCAGGCCGGCATCCAGCTCAAGGTCGATCGCTCCGGCGTCGTCACGATCTTCACCGGCGGCAACGACATCGGGCAGGGCTCGAACTCGGTCGTCGCGTACCTCGTGTGCGAGGAGCTGGGCGTCGAGCTCGACCACGTGCGCGTCGTCGCGGCCGACACGGATCTGTGTCCGGTCGACCTGGGCGCCTACTCGTCGCGCGTCACGTTCATGGTCGGCAACGCCACGATCGACGCTTGTCGCAAACTACGCAGCCAAGTCGTCGAGGCCATCGCGGCCGAATGGGAATGCGATCCCAAGCGCGTGCGCCTGGTGCGCGGGGTGGCCCTCGACCTCGAGGACCCCGATCGATTCATCGGCATGCGCGAGGCCTTCCACA
>TARA_R110002073_G_scaffold73430_1_pt1 | contig 70872 bp, 67 predicted proteins | sample TARA_R110002073 | Tara Oceans TARA_R110002073 (sample SAMEA4397174) | marine metagenome | biome: Polar Biome; feature: [DCM] deep chlorophyll maximum layer (ENVO:01000326); material: water (ENVO:00002006), including particulate matter (ENVO:01000060) such as... | depth 40 m
TACCAGCGGCATCCATTGAGATACCTGCTTGGGCATTTATCAGTTGTTCTGATACGAAAGGAACAAACCATGTTTTTACTTCACTATTATTTACAATAAGTCTTCCCGGCGTACCACTACCTTTAGAACTAAACGTAATTTCACTGGTTGCAAGTCTAATAGATGGTCGAATACTTGAACTTTGATTATTGTAGATGTACTGACCATTAGGAATGATAATCGAACCACCAGCAGTAAGATCACCACCAGCAGTAATTTCACCGTCAGCAGAGATACCAGCGACATGAACTATGGCGGTTGGATCTATACCTAGAGTAGATCCAGCAAGTGTCATACCCGCACCAGCAGAGACTCCACCACCACCAGATCCAGCGGACCCAGTAGCACCAGTAGGACCAGTAGGACCAACAGCAATAGTTCCGAGAGACTTCCAACGACTGCCATCCCATTCATAGGTAGCATTGCTGAAAGTTACTTGGTCGCCGACTGATGGACTATTTGGAAAATTGGTCATACTAGTATTTATACCTAATTAATTTACTGGTGTTTATGGTTATTGCCTAGTTTTTCACGTTATGGTTACGTTGAAAGAATCGCCGAGGGTGTAGGGTTCATTATCGAACAGAGTAGACGGCGACCATTGGCTTTTGAAAACAGTGAGATATGTCACGTTTTGAGTGTTATTCCATGCCCAATTTGATTGGGCTGTTGCCGTATTACCGTCGATTTCAACGGCCAACACACCGTCGCCCGATGGGTACGCGGTTTCAAACGCATCACGGTCAGTCTGGTTAGCAAAATAGATTCGCAGTCCCAGACCTCCGAGAGACCCCATTCTGATTAATGTGATACCGCTTGCTGGGTTTACTGGGTCGTTTGTGGTGTTGTCGGAGTCGGTATACGTGGTGTATATATTAGTTGCCGTTCCAGACATTTCGAGGATTGCCGATGATGCTTGTGTCGGAATATATAACCACTTACTCATTGGGCATACCCCGCAACAAATCTAAGATCAGTCGTTGTAACTGCACCAGTGATTCCCGTAACAACAAGTGAGAATGTTGATCCCACAGGCACAACGGTAGAGAAACTAGCAGACGCTCCACTTGGTGTCACATTCAAAGTATTTGAAAGTGTAGATCCAGCGGCATAAAAATCAGCACTACAACCACCAGTGACACATGTAGCACGCAGGAAATTGAATGTTCTGGATGCGACTGTATAGTCATCGATTGTGTATGTCTTGTTCGTAGGAGATTCTATAAGTCCAGTGTATGAGTCGTTTATTGTTGGAGTAGGACCAGTTTCTCCTTGTTTACCTGCTAGTTCTACCCATTGATTAGAATCACCATCATCAATGTAAACGGAGAAAACTCCAGCAGTAGAATCAAACCATAAGTCACCAGCAGAAGCACCAGCAGGAGCGCCACCAGTGAAGGACAAATCTACGGCACCAGTGTTACCGGTGTTACCTTGAATACCCTGAGACCCAGCAGCACCAGTATTACCTATAGGCCCTTGAGGACCAGTATCACCAGTATTACCAGTTCCAGCAGCACCAGTATTACCTATAGGCCCTTGAGGACCAGTATTACCAGTTGAACCTATAGGTCCAGCAGGACCAGTATTACCAGTTGCACCTTGAGGACCAATGCTACCAGTGTTACCAGTTGCACCATTAGATCCGTTGTTTCCGTTGGCGCCAGTAGGACCAGTTTGTCCTTTACTACCTACAATTTGAACCCATTGATTTGAATCTCCATCATTGACATAGATAAAGAATAATCCAGAACTTGAATTGAACCATAAGTTACCTTCTGCTCCGCCAGTTGGTGCAGAAGTTTGATAGAAAATATCAACAACAGTAGAACCAGTAGGACCAACAGGACCAGTAGCACCAGATCCTCCACTTATTGAAACGGCACCAGTTAATCCATTAACGCTACTCACACCAACAACAGCGCCAGTCAATCCATTAAAAGAAGTAACCCCACCAGGCTCTATGGTGACAGCACCAGTCTGTCCATTAACAGATGAGACATAATCATTAAATACCACATCTCCCGTTTCACCATTCCAAGATGTAACTACAGTTCCGGCGGTTGTTCCATCAGAGAATTCAAAGAATTCAGTAGCGGAAGATTGAGCAGTTCTTTGAATATTTTCGTCAACGAAAACCGTAACAAAGATTTTCTTTCCGCTTCCTGCACTAGATCCTGGCAGAATTCTTGTTGGTGTAAAGTTAAATTTTGTTCCATCGTATGTTACTGCATTAAAAGCAAAAACTCTGGGAGTAATATCATCACCGAATCTAATCTCAACTCTACCACTAGTACCAGAACTAGAGGCCGCTCCTAATATAGTTCTATTATCTCTACCATCATTGTCAAATTTGTAGAAAGAAACTGACTGATTACCTGAAGTGTTGTGTAAGAACTCACCATCAGATGCTGCATTTCCTGCCAAAGCACTAGATGTGTATGTGTATTCTGCAAGTGTGGTTCCTACTCCTGGCCCTCTAACACCTTGCGAACCAGAAATACCCGGCGAACCAGTAACACCTGGCGAACCAGTAACACCTGGCGAACCAGTAACACCTGGCGCACCAACAGATCCAGCAGCACCAGTGTTACCAGTGACGCCTTGAATACCCTGAATGCCTTGTGAACCAGTATTACCAATGACACCTTGAATACCTTGATCACCTTGAGGTCCAGTATTACCAACAAGACCCTGAATACCTTGAGGTCCAGTACCACCCACAGGACCTTCTCCACCTTGAGGTCCTACACCAGATGCTTGTAGAATTTTTACAATATTTGGCGTGTTCTGATTACCACTAGAACGAACCAACCCGCTCACACCAACGTGAGAAGGATCACCCGACTTACTTGTAATAATTCTAATTTGTGGCATTAGCGTGTTACCTCAGGTCTGACTTCAAACCTACCTTGAACAATACGACTGACTGTATCACCAGCAATTAGTTCAACATCATAAACATGTTTTCCATGTGGGACATTTTTCATCGTAATAGAATCAAGACTAATAAATACACCACCAGTTGTTCCGTTCGTTCCAGTCAATCCCGCATTAGAAGCATTTAATATCATGTTCCCTGTTCCCGCAACTCCACTTTCTGTAGTTGGGTTCCAAGATCCAGTATTTCCGCCACCAGTAACACCACCACCAGAGGTGTTACCCGCACAACTTATAAGAACATCGTCAGAAAAAGCAGATCTTCTGACCTGCATTCTTCCTGTGTAATCTTTAAGATCAATAGACTTTCCGTCATTTTCTTCATATGTGAAGTAAAAAACGTAGTTCGCTCCTTGATCTGCTAAAATATTAAACTGTCCGGCAGCCATATATTTCTCCTATTCGTATTATATATATGCTTCTTATGATCGTGCTTTTTTCTTCTTTTTATAAGTCTTCTTCAGAATCTGTGGTTCTTGTTGTTGTTGTTGGTTCTGCTGTTGCTTATGCTGTTGCTCCCACGCAAGTTTCTGCTGGTTCATTTCTTTCATTTTAGTTTCATAATGACCCATGTTATCTTTCATACGCTTCAATTCGCTTGGTGGGAAGTTGTTTTCTTGAAGAAGTTTTTTGTTTGCTTCATAACCTTCCTCAAACCTAAACATAAAGTAGGCAGTAGCAGCGACTTCATCTAATGATCTCCACTTATAACAATCTTCAGATACAAAAAGAATATCATGAGGAGGAATTTGCAATTCTACTGCTGCTTTTGCATACAGATAAGCAGTTCTTGGACGATTATTTAGACGATATAACCTAGAGAGTTCTACCAAGGGTTCTGCACGAATAGGACGGAATTCATATGACTGCCTTAGAAGTTCACAAACTTCACTAAATGGTTTCTCTTGAACACCACAAATCATAGCCATTCTAAACAAAGAGTAGAAACATTCTTCTTCCCAACCACCCATTTCAAATCTTTTCTTATAAGCCTCGAATGACTTATCCCACTGCTGAGAATCAAAGTAAGACTGAGCAAGATAGAATTGATATCGATCGTTAGTTGGTTCGTAGTTTGGATCTTCTTTGTTAGTTAATGCTGATAAAAGAACTTCTGCATCTCGACTATACTTGTCCTTTGGTGTAATACCAACGTTACGATTGCCCTCAGTTCTAGCAACAACAAAGTAGTCACCATTGATCTTATTTACTCTAATATTTTCTCTAGGAATATCATCAGTAACGGCATATTCATGAAGAACGCCCTTGTAATGCCATCCAATACCCAACTTAAATATTTGATTTCTCCACCACATAAACTCAGGCTTTCCTAACCGAAGAGAGTATGAATGTGCATCCATTTTATCTGGATATTTAAAATTACCTTGAATAAAGTCATCTGCGTCAATCATCCATGCGTATTCTGCATCACTAGTCTCTGCATTCTTTAATGATTCTGTTCTGGAAGGACCAAATCCTTTCCAATCAGACTGATGAACAGTGCCAGGAACACCTAACTCATCCATAGTATCCTTAATCATCTGTTGTGTTCCATCAGTAGAACCAGTGTCGGTTATATCATATCTATCGACATACTTTGCCATAGATCGAAGACACTCTTGAATAATGTGTGTCTCATCCTTTACAATCATACACAGTGTAATTTTTGGGCGCGGCATAATATCTCCATAATTTTAATTGCTGATTCACCATCCCCGAAGGGACAAGGCTTGTCTAGTATGTAGTCATTTTTAATTAAATCAACCAGAGCAGAAAGATCCTCTGGTTTCTCACAAAGAACACCATGATGTTCTAACACCTCTGGTCGTTCCGTTGTCTCTCGACATATGATAATTTTCTTGTTGAAGAACGATCCTTCTTCCTGTAGTCCACCACTATCCGTAATCAGGAACTTGCAGTTTGCAATTCGTTCTACCATCTGATTATGAGATAAAGGATCGATCACATTTACTTTTTCTAGTTTGTCAAGGGCATTCATAACAGCAGGGTTGGGATGTCGAATCACTGTCACATTCTCGTCTAGTTTATCTAGTTCTCTCATCCAATCATCAATCTTCTTATGGTTCTCTCTGCGATGAATAGTCACAAGAACCTCATCACCATATGAAGATTCAATACCAACTAGATTATCAAGGACAGTATTACCAACGACATAAATCTCACCCCCGACAGAATCACGAAGTAGATGTGTTTTCGCTGTAGTAGTCGGACAGAGATGAATGTCTGTGATGCGTGAAGTCATCTGACGATATCCCTCTTCTGGGTAAGGGTGATTGAGATTATAAGTTCGTAGTCCTGCTTCCAGATGAATAACGGGAACCTTGTGGTTGAAGGCAGTTAGAGCAACAGCAAAACTAGTTACAGTATCCCCCATCGACAAAACCGCAGTAACATCTTTGAAGTTAATATTATTCATAACAGAAGAGATGATTGAGTCGAGACGATTCACCCCTTCAGTGATCTTCAACTTATCGTGAAACCAACCACCAGAAATATCTGCGTGTTGTCCAGTGAACAAGACTCGAAAGGGAATCTTACCCTCGAAGGCTTTGATCAGGGGTTTAATTTTTATCCACTCAGGACGAGTGCCATAACAAAGTAAAATCATAGTGATATTATATTTTCAAAAAATGTATCTGAGTTTATGTTCTTATCATCTATGAAAAGATCATAGACTGGTTTTCCAAAGATGAGTTCGTGATATCTGACACCCCATTCTTCAAACTGTTTTTCCGTGACTTCTCTCCAGTCGATACCAGACCCCGTTCCTCTTGCTGTCCAGTATATGATTGTGTCGCCATTATCATACAACTCATTAATCAATATAATTCTACGAAGAATAGGAACTGCTTTCGAGTAATCTCTATCATTAGGAGTATTGCAAATAGTTTCGTCAATGTCAACTCTATAAATCACATTAGTCTCTCAATAAAATTAAAGTCTTCCATCGTATCTATTTGAAAACTCTCGAACGGACTCATCTCAACCACTCCTATGTTACCACTCACTCGAACTTTATTTTTCTCTAGTAGTTCTTTGGTCGTGATGTAAAAGGCTCCATTCTCAATGTAAGTATCTTCTCGGTCTTGCCTTCGTACTCTTCCATCGTTGTCGAAGTTTAAAGGTTCTAAGTCAAGTGACCATCTTGGCAGGAAGTGTTCTCGACAGACACTGAATATTGAATCACACCCATCCATCATCGACAGTCCTAGATCAATATATTTTGCTTTGAGAAGTGGAGATGTTGGTTGAATAAAAACCATTCTATCAAAGTCAACAGATCGAGAGAAGTGTAGAAGAGCAGACTCACTGCTCGCTTCATCTGTGGATAATTCTTCTGGTCTGTCGAGAACCTTAGCGTACAGGTGTTCGCTTATCCACTTGATTGTAGGACAATCTGTACTCACCCATACCTCATCAACCTTAGACTCAAAGGCCTCGTTGATCGCATAGTAGATCAAAGGTCTTCCGTTGAGGTTTTTGAAGTTCTTGTTTGGAATGCCTTTACTACCACCCCTTGCTAAGATTACTGCTACAGTTTTCACATCAACCTCTTAGTGTTTCACGCTTTGTAAGTTCAGAATTAAAAAGTTTGCGTGGTGCATTCTCTCCCATTGACTTGTCGATATCACGAATACCATTTACAAGTTTCATCACACCAATTGGTTCCACCGATGCCATTTGATCAGACCCCCACATGGTTCGGTCTAGTGTGATATGTCGCTCAACCCAAGACGCACCCATAGCAACAGAGGCAAAAGTTGTGGTTAGTCCATACTCATGTCCACTATATCCAATCTCAGCATGTGGATACTTGTTAGCCAACCAAGAGATGTATCGTAGGTTGAGTTCATTTATTGGCGATGGATAGGTAGAGTTGGTGTGAAAAATAAGATCAGGACGAGCCTTCTCAACTGCGGCTTCAACTTCCTCTTCAGTTGACATTCCAGTTGAAATCATGAGGTAATCTGAGGCCTCTCTGGCATAAGAAACCAGATCATGATTTGTTATCAACGCAGATGGAATCTTCATTACACCTGTATAATCAGCCATAAAATCAACTGAATCAAAATCCCAAACAGAAGCCATCATTTCAATGTTCTTGCTCTTTGCGTATGCAAACAATTCATCATATTCATCATGTTCAAATTCAAGTTTCCACTTGTATTGAAGATATGTCATCTCGCCCCACGGAGTGTCTCTTATCTTAGACTTCTGCTCTTCAGGAACACACACATCAGGGTTTCTCTTTTGAAACTTTACATAATCACAACCAGCAACAGCAGCAACATCAATCAACTGCTTTGCAATTTCCACATCACCATTGTGGTTGATACCAATCTCTGCAATAATTTTAGTAGTCATCGGTTAGCCTTTTCATAAATTGGAAACTCTGAGAGATCTTTATGGATACCAGAACTCTCAAGATCTTCATTCACATCTTTTATTTCGTCAAACAAAAACAAACCTCTTGCTGCATGTTCTGGAGGCATGTACATATTCCATCCGATGTTCTCAAATGAATCATCCTTATACAGACGATCCATGTGTCTTCCTTCATATCGAACTGACTTGAACCATTCGTATGCTTCCTTGTCATCTGTCAGGATCATCCCACCCTTACCAATCGGAACATGCTTCCGTCTATGGAAAGAAAGACAGTAGTAAGAACCAGACACATACATCCCCTTTGTCATTCGAGTTGCAGAATCATAGACAGGGAATGGATCTAAGGCATACGCTCCGCTCCACTCGATGTCATCAAACTTGACAGTGCAACCCGCATGGATGATCGTACATGGGACTGAGACATAAGTTCTACGGGGGACCGTGACCTCACCCTCTGCCTTCAGATACTTAAGACAAAGAAACATAGCGTCGGTGCAGTTGTCAACGGCAACACCATACTTACTACCTGCGTAACTAGCGACAGTCTTTTCAAACACATCAACAACATCCCACGGATCGTTGCAGTTGTATTTTTTCATCATAAAGTCAAGTAGTTGTTTATCGTATTCAAGAGGGCGTATCAACATGCTGATCCTAACTTTGCATTCTCAATAGGGTCGAAGGTATCGGGGGTTTCATCTCTAGACATTATATCATAATATCCACCAACTGCAAATTTTTGTTTGGTGGTACAACTGGCTAAATTTGACTCAGGATCATACGCAAATCCAGGCATGACTCTGAAATCAAAACTAACTCTAGTGATGTTAGTGTCGTTGTCCATGTTACCATGTCGGCACTGATTAAGATATCCCATCACAAATTCACCATACTCTAAGTTCATTGGGGTAAAGTCACCCAAGCCAGGAAGACTTTCTATCCAAATACTGTTGTTACCAAAACACTTTGTGATGGGAAGAAATATATTGATCTCCCCAAGTGGGTGTCTGTGATGTGCATCACCATCAGAGTGCCATCTGTAAACCGCTTTAGCACCTGGCCTACAGAATCGAATGCCAGGATAAGTCTGATAGAGAAGTTCATCGTCCTCAAACATTGGGAAGATCACTTCACGAACGAATGCTTGATATAGATTCGTGAACTCAGGCCAACCACCATCAGCATCAATCCTAGCGTAGAACTTCTTATGAAAAGCAGTCTTGGTGTCGTTACCTAAAGTGAGGTTTGTTTTTTGATCTTCGTTGTCTAGTTCGGTTAGGTCAACATCATATAGACTTGCAACCAAGTCAGCAAAGTAGTACCTATCGGTATCATAACTTAAAATTTTCATAATATTTCTTCCAGTTCATTACTATACTTTTTAATCATACTACAAATGTAGTCAACCTCATCATCAGTCAAATCAGGATAGGAAGGGAAAACTACTACCTGATTATTTATATCAACTGCATTTGAATCTTCTCCAACGAAATCTAAATGCCCATGTTTTTTGTAAGAGTAAAACATGGGTCTAGTGTCGATTCCTCGTCCCGTAAAAAACACATTAGATCTAGAGTACGCCTTTGCTCGATGAAATCTAATACCAAACATCCACATGGAACTCCGAGTGTCTGCCTCTTCTTGCTGTAACGAAATACCATCAACACCATTTAAGTTTTTCTTGTAGCGGTCAAAGACTCTCTTCTTGTTTTCATAGATCCATTCGTAGTTTTCTAATTGTCCCAATAACAAAGCGGCTTGTATGTTAGTCATCCTGTAATTATAACCAACTTCATCATGAATATACTTTGTATTAGTTTGTCCTTGTCCTCTTAACTTGTTAGCAAACTCGTAAATAACTCTATCGTTTGTTAGGAAGGCTCCACCCTCTCCGCATGTTACATTCTTGTTGCCAAAGAATGATAACGAAGAACATAGTGACTTAGATCCAGAGTTATAACCATCATAACTTCCAAAGAAACCTTCGCAGTTATCCTCTATGATAGTGCAGTTAAAATCTCTTTTTAGTTTGGGGACGTTGATGATATTACCTAAGTTATGAACGGCAAATATAACATCACCATTTCTAACACTATCAATTTTCATATTCCATGTAGAGTTATCGAGGTCAAGACATACTATCTCCCAGCCGTTATTATCATATACCAGACAATTATAAGCAGCAACATAACAAGAACTAGGAACTAGTATTCTTTTTGTTTTTGGTTCAAACCTAGCGAGTGATCTTGTTACCAGATGAGTCGCTGACGTTCCGTTGTTTGTCAATAGAACATACTCACAACCAGACAAGTCTCTTAGTTTGTCTGTTGCAAGTTCTATATACTTTCCTATTGAAGATATCCAAGTTGACTCAACTGCATCTGTGGCATATCTAACACTAGAATCTGGAATGTGGGGTTTATATATTGGTATCATGCTTCATGTAGAATATAGATTCACCCTCATTAAAAATATTGAAACCAAGTTTCTCATACAAAGATATCGCTCTTTTGTTTTCTTTATCAACCGAAAGTTGAATTGGTTTTGTCGTGGATTTTATCAACTTCTCCATCATTGTTTTTCCATAACCCTTACCTTGATATGAAGGTTTCACGCAAATACCTAACCAAACAATGTCGTCTTCTACATCCAAGTGACCATAGGCAACAGACGAGCCATGATAAAGAAGATAGGTTACTAGGTGATTATGCACGACCTCTCTTGGGTTATGTTTTTCAAAATACCTAAAGGACTTTGAAGCCTCACCCATAGTAGATACAAAATGTTCTAACAGATTTAAATTGTGTCTATTTATTTTCAAGAATCTCATTTACTTCATCCAAACAAACTTGCTTGTGTTTATCAGTTCCTATCCTAGTATGGTTTTGAAATGTCACTGCATCCCAACCCAACTCTTTACAACGTTGTGCAATATGTTCACACGATTCTACAAACGAAGGAAAGTCATAATTGGCTTCTTCTTCCTTTGGAATTATCTGCACATTACCTTGTAGGTTTGTTCTTGATCCAATGGTGTGGATCACTTCATTATCAACACCCATTCTTCCTTTATATGCAAGTATACTCTTTCTAGGAGAAATTGCAACTCTATCTCTATGATATTTCAGAACATAGTTTAAATACAATTCGTAGGTGGTGAACAACAGAGGTGCGTCTTTGTGTGGAGGTTTAGGATTTAAACTCTTATAGTCTTGCTTAGTAACCCAGATGTCTGCTTTCCAAAAAGGCATAAAGTGAATACTCTCTACCTTTTTAAACATCTCTGCAAGCACATCTTTCTGGATCAACATGTGATGACAAATACCAGAATACTGAGACTGTTTATCAAGGCCAGGAATCAACTTACCCATGTGTTCTAAGTAGGGGTGAAGAGTCACATCCTTTGGAATATCATAACTGACATTATAATGTGCAGTGCCATTCTCATCAACAAATGTGGTTGGTGTTAGGAAGATGGTGTCTGCATCACAGATCAGAACGTTGTCTGCCAAATCAGGAATTACCAAAGCAGATGTAGTTTGAATTAACCCACCATAGTAATTAAATGTTTTGTTATGAAACCCCACAATCTTACCAACATCCTCGAAAGAAAATGGAAAGTCTTTTTCATCGTACCACTCTGCTTCATCTGTTAACTTATACTTTGAGACGACAATAATTCTTCGTATGTCCTTGACGTTCTCACGAATCCCTTTGATACAAAGATCTAATGTATCCTTATCCTTTTCGTGTGCTGGTATAACTGCGTCGATCATAGAACTCTCCATAGGTTATAGTAGGGTGTTTCTTCTGTGAAAAGATTGACCCAGAAATTATCAAAACTCATCTGCCATTCTCGAATCTGTGGAGGATCTTCTACTTTGTGCCATGGCATATGGTTAACACAAAGATTCTTCCAACCCTCCCAATGAATTACTTTCTTATCTTTCTTACCAATCATCGCAGCACAGACAACAAACGTACTGGAAGACGCAATGATTACATCACACTCAGTAAGAGTAGAGAAGTCAACAAACGGGTCGGTGCTACCAAGTTCATAAGGTAGTCCCTTCTCATCGAGGTAGGCAATTGTTTCTTTGTAACTGGGGAATGTTCTGTCGTCAGTGCAGATGTGATAAATTGTATTGTCAGAATTTTCTTCAACAAAATCAATCGCTCTTTTGTAGTAGTCGGGTGGGTGAACCTCACGACCATGATTACCATCCTTCTCTATGATGTCAGTTCCTCGTAAGTGAATCCCGACATGAGTCTTTTCCTTCGACAGTTCTACTCTATACTTGTCATTGATCTCAAAGAACTCTCTTGGATCTCTTTTCGATACTTGCCAAAAAACATTATGAATACAGCATGGCCCGATGGTATAATCTAAATCTGGCGGAAAGTGGCCTAGTGGCATTAAAAATGAAATATCTTTCCATGTTAGGTGTTTGTTCGGGTTGGAACTTGTCTTGTGTGTTTCTATGTTCTTGAAGATTTCGTTACCTTCCCATGCAACACAAGACGCCTCATGTCCCAACTCCGCTGCTAACTGAACCAAAGCGTTATACTGTAATACCCTGTTACCAAATCTTCCCCGCGTCATCTCATTGACCTTTATCATTGATTCCATTTCCAATTATCATCAATTTCTTTTAACTGTAATGTATTTTCATCCCTACACTGTTCGTGATGAATTATTCTTTCTTGTAAATCAAACCCCATTGTGTGGGAACGCATCTTTGCATAATCTTCATCCTTTTTTCCTGTCTTAAAATACTCAGACAATTTTCCATAGTGTAGTATACCAGTTTCTGTCGTGGTAGAGTGCGGTGCTGGTGTATTATGTGGTTGCATAGGAAGGCCGGTGGGGAATCCCAGTTCATACCTATAATCATAACCAACTTGCCATTTCATCAAAGTTCCTTTTCTTGCTCCACCATTAAATGGATCATAGTTTACATTCGCGCCTTTTTCTGTTGTGAACTTATCTACTCTGTAATGATTTTCATCTCCCCAAAGATGAACAAACGGAATAGTCCAAAGTTGTACTTTCTCTCGATCTCCACTTAAATTTTCTATGAAGTCTGGCATATTTTGAAATGGTATTTCATCCGCATCTAAAAATAAAACATAATCTGGATTGTGTTGTTTTAAAGCATCTATGGCAATCTTCTTCTGGTAACCATCATCTCTCGTTTTCCAGTCATGATTTCCTGTTACATGCCATTCAACTTTATCATAGGATTTACATATTTCCTCTGTTTTGTCTGTGCTACCGTCATCTACAATAATGATCTTTTCACAAAAATTATCTAAGACAGAGAGAGTCCGATCGATTATCCACTCTTCATTTTTCATTCCTAGAGATGCTACTATATTCTTCATGCTAAACCCTTTTGCTTTTCATATATGTATTTGTTATCTTCATAGAACTAAATTATCCAATTCATTTTTATCAACAGTGTATCGTACTAACTTACCCGATTGGGTCCAGTAACCCTCATGAACATATAAAGCATACTCGTCTCCTTCTTCGCGGAAACTAACAACATGAGGCTGTCTCATATGTTGATTATATTCTTTATCTAATATCTGGTCAATTACTTTCCAATTAATACCATCATCAGAAACCATAACAAGTGTCTTGGTTTCATAGTATCTTCTGTTAGAACCGTTAGGTGATAGTATTTCGTTTTTAAAGTGAGGAGGAAACGCTATGTATTTATTTGAGTTAGGATATCGAGATGCACAAAGATAATATAAGTTTTCATGGTCCATATCAAAACTAGGTTCTTTGTTTATTAGTATTGGCTTATCCCAGTTTACTAAATCTTTCGACTTAGTATATAATACATGCCTAACACCTAGTCTGATGTTACATCTAACATACAAAACATACTCACCGATGTTATCATCGTAAAAAATACTGGGCATCGTATCACAACCAACTATAGGATCTGGATCCATGTTTGTGAATTCACTTAGTATGGGTAAGTCGTGGTGCAACTCCCAGTCTAAACCGTCACTAGATTTAAAAACATATATGCCATTAGCGTGTCTTGGGTGGGAGTAATCATCTTCAAACAGACCTTTAGTCGTTTCTGGCCAAACATGATCTTGCACCCAGATCTGTGTTGCCTTCTTACTGACTTCACAATTCTTAACTACCTCATGAGTCTTACCAACATGATAACCACCAACAGCCTTGTATCTTTCGTCTGGTTTACAGTTTGGATTTGTATCATAGAACACTCGAAAGTTTTGTGATGCAAGAGAGTTCTTTATTATGATATTGTCTGTTGGTTTCACATATCCAGACTCCTCTTTCTTTGCATAACAAATATCACTGGGAGATGCTAACTGCCAATACAGGTAATCATTTACCACATGAGGATATTGACCAGAGAGATTTCCAGCCTTTTCTCTTGGTCTTTCTCTGAAGTCTATCACAACTTTATCTCTAGTTAGATTCAACTTTTTCCTCCCACGGAACTCTTGCATTTTTACTGAAGCGTTCTAACATAGAGTTCATGTAAGCAAACACATGTTCGGTAGAGCCGTGTGAACTCTCTTTCTTAATGATTCCCTCTGGAGTATAAGGACGACCACCATCAGGCGAAAACAGATAGTGCAAAGAAGGTTGAACGGCATCCTTAGAAAAGTAATAAACGGGAGTACCCACCTTAAATAAATCAAAACCTATCAGGCCAATCGTATCATAGCCACTATTTCGTACAAAGTAATCGAACGCTAGAATTCCCGTTGATGGATCGAAACCATGATCCTTTTTAAATTGTGGTTTTCTTTTCTCTCCATAATGACCATCATAAGTCACACCAGCAGGACAGAACTTGTCTTCCCTACCCTTTGGTTTATGACTGGTATTGAAAGCGTGAGTCAACCCCAAAGAATTTAGAAGAGACTTATCGTATGGGTTAGGATCACCCGCATTCAGAAAAAGATACTGTGCTTTAGTTCCAATGTGTTTTTCATAACCATTCATTGGAGGGAAGTTACATATCGCAACTTCATCAAACGACTCGACAAATTCTCTTGTGCTTTGTAGAACACTTGGACCTTTTCCTATTATGATTACACTCTTCATCAACCATCTCCATAAACCAAAGGTAATCTAGAATCAGATAGATCTAATTCCTCTATGTCGAAATTAGTTCGATCTGCGAACGGATACTTCTTATTTTCGATTGCATCCTCTAGCAAATCTCGTTTAGCACAGAAACGGTATCGGGGATGACTGTATGTATCCAACTTGTGTATCATGGCATCAACATCCATACACCAAGAGAAGTGACAACCAACATAATCCTGAGTAACCATACCCTGATCTCTCCAGTTGTTTGGATACTTAGGTTGAATGCTGCCATACTTTGTTGCGATTGCAGAAGTGAAATCTTTGTTCTTCCATAGGTACGTCTTCTTGTAGAAGAACTGACGCATCTTCAACCTGACAATACCATTGTGGTTTACTTGATCTATGATGTACGGAAGTTTTCGTCTATCAATAATCTCATCAGCGTCGATTGATATGATGATATCATCATCTCTAAAGTCATACAACTTCGTAAACCAACTACGCATGACTGGCTCATTCACTCTGTGAATGTCATCCTCATTTTCATAGGCTCTAGCAGTGTGATCATAAACAGAACATGCGTGGTAGTCTAGTTTATCACGAAGATGCTCAGGGACTCTATCTTTCAAGTCTTCAAAATCAAACTCCCTCTTGACACCTGTATGGTGGATATCAAACTCACAGACAATCATCTTGTCGATATGATCATAACACTCCTCTAGATTTGCGACAATGAAATCTACTTCGTGCGGAGCATACATGTATGTTTTTAAATATATCATCTATTTCTCATCAATACAGATTCACCCATGACAAAAGGCTGTAGTCTATCAACACTAAGGTCATAATCTTTATTCTCATATGAATACTTTTCATCTCCAAGTTCAATATTAATTGAGTCGGTCCAATACAACTCAATAACAAAACTAGAACGAAAGAAAGGATACAGTTTATTCAACTCTGGAATATCGATTGTCTTGTGAACTATATGTCTTCGTGGACGTAGAGTTAGTTTCTTTTCTGCATCATTGAAGAAGCACCACCACCTGTGACCATTGACAGAACCCACATCATCACCTGATACTAGATTGTCAATCAGAGGACTAGGCACTTCGATGTATCCTGACTTTGAAATACGAACAACCTCTTTCAAAAACTCAATTGGGTTATGAACATGCTCTAGTATATGACTAGCAAAACAAAAGTCAAATTCTTTATCATCAAAAGGCAAAGGAAACTTATTGAGATCATGAACGATAAATTTCTTGTCTGGAAAATTAGCAGACCAGTCGTTCATATCGACAAGCACTTCGGCATAAGGACAAGCACCAGCACTACCACAACCAAGATCAATGACCCTTAACTCTGGACTAGACTTCAGTTTCTCAAAAATATCATATCGACTATAACGAGTAATCATACCAGTCTCCATATAGAGTAATCATCATTACCACCATTTGCCAAATCAATCCAGAACTTATCATTACGCTCAACCCGATTATCAATCCAATCCTTTGAGTGAATTATTTTCTTCTCAACCCCAACAAAACCAGCAGCGATATTGAAGGTAGAGGGACTGGAGATCATGTATTCACACTGACTCATTAACAAAAAGTCTGCTGCAAAACTTCCTCTATCGGCGGTGTTCTGACCGAAAGAATATGATAGGTTTGAATCTTGTAATTTTTTCAGAACAGATTTAAACTGAGGCATATTCTGGTCATCTGTGAACAAGTAGAAATGATTTACTTCATCTTTCAGTGAGGCTATGGCATCAAAATAATACTGCTCTCTTTGCCCCACCGTAACAGATTCTATTCTGCTCTCGTCATGAAAGTCTGTTCCTCTTAGATGAATTGAACATTGATTCTTATCGATGATAGGAAATTCCTTTAGTTTGAAAATACTCCTAGTTGGAATGGTACTCCACTTAAAGAAATTTTCACCCAAACAAAATGGTAATTGTTTTGCCTGTGTGTCCGTCGCTTCCATAAGAGTTAGATCAAAGACAATCTTTCCTTCCCACGGAGGACAGGCAAACCCTTCACCATTAGCAGCGGCAAGTTGTCTCATATTGTTGTAGTAAAAAACTTTGTTACCAAAACCAGCAGTTGTTATATTCGGTATCACTATCATCTAACTTGCCATCCTTTTTTCACCCAGTGTTCATATAGTTTTTGTCGTGTCTCTGTATGTCCACCTCTCTTGTAGGATGCGTGTTCGTCAGTCCCTAGTTGTTGTTGCTTCAGATCACCCCAAACCATTTGATCTTGTCTTGACTGTCGTGGGAAGTAAGAATCTATACCACCGTAAACCTTTGCAGAGGCACACAACTGAATGTCTTCTCCATTTTCAAAAGTGACAGCGGGATCTCTCCACATGTAGTGAATCCACTCTGTCCTAAAGAACCAACAATGTCCTACAATATCAACCTGCCAATCGTCCTCATTAGACCCACAGCAGTCACAGTTACCTTTGCTGGTATAGTTTCTTCCGTTAGCGCCAACAATACAATTTCTCTTCTTTGAAACTTCGAGACAATGCTCCAACCATCTAGGTCCAGAGATAGTATCATCATCAAATATGGCAGTATATTCTGAAGTAAACAAAAGAGGTAGAGTAAACCTACCATGAAACTTGAAGTTCATATCCTTAGAATGGACATGCTTAAAATTATATTTACTCTTCAAGTGAGAGATGTCAACATGAGATTCATTCTGATAGACATACACATCAGATATGTTTGCCGTTTGTTTGCTTATCGCCTCAAGTTGTTCTTCTAGATTATCTCGTTTCCATACGGTGAGAATCACATTAATCATTTTATAGTATCCACAATAGTTTTAGTCACATTGAAAGCACCCTCTGGTGATGCGTTCCTTTCATACCAGTCCTGTCCTGCATCGTGCATGTCTTGCCACTGACTCTCACTAACTGAATCGATTAGTGGTCTGACTTGACTGGGATAATCCACACGAAGGAAATGAACTCCTTCTTTCATTTGTTCATAGTATGTATTATCAACTTCAGTAGCAAAGAGTGGGACTGCACCCATGCCAAGAAGTTCAATCTCGCGGTTACACTTCGGGCCATACCCAGCGAGACACAAACCAAACTTAGAGTGTCGTAGTTTTTCTAGGTACTCTTCTTTTGTAAAAGGATAGTGTTCTGGTCCCGGCTTGTCAACAGGACAATGAAAGAGTTCTATACCTGCTTTTTCCCAGTCTTTGTTTTTTCTATTCTGATTCTGAACACCATTTTCAATCTTACCCAAGAAGATAGATTCTATGTCCCGATCGGCATAACCTAACAACGGAGTCTTTCTTGCTTCCATTAGACGACGAGGACTTCTAGCCCAAAAGATCCACGGATGACAATTTGAATGCATTGGGACAGTATTACCAAAAATACCATGTCGGAATTTGGGAATTGATCTGTCATCTATGCGAGGATGATCGTATAGAAGAACATCACCACACTCTTCTACCCAACAAAAACCATCAGGACTTTCTACAACTTCGCATAGATTCATCTCCGACCATATGTCCAGAAGTTCTCTGAACGTATCGCCACCGTGTCCGTATGTTGGCTTTAATATTTTCACTTTCGCACCCACAGAGCCTCTGCTCCATGTGCAACATTCACTAGAGTATAATCTCTAGAAAGTAATCCTAGAAGTTCATTATGTAAATGTCCTTTGTTACCCAACCATCGATCATGATATTCTATGCAAATCTGCTTTGGAAAAATACGATCATTAAACATCTGGGGAATGACTTTATATTCTTCACCTTCGATATCCATCTTTAGAACATCAATATGATCATGTCCTAACTCAGACATAATTGTTTTTAGTTTCTTAACAGGATGTGTTTCGTTATGTTCAAACCCCATCCATGCTGGGCGACGAGATCCCTGCGGCCAATGACAAGCCAATTCTCCATCCTCTACAGAGAGACCATACTCATGATAAGTCATGTTAGTTTTGTCTGCATGATTCTCTTTGAACCATTCAATAGACTGTGGCGTAAAATCAAATAAATGTCCATGACACTTTTTCTGAGATAGGACGCCTTCTAAAAACGAAATGTCTTCGCCAACACCAAAGTCATAAATGACATCTCCGTCATGAATAATATTCATACAGACAGGAAAACCACCATACTCGGTTCCAACATAATCAAACGCTAACTGTTGCATCATATTTCTCCCTCACTAGTTTCATAAGTTGTAATTTGTGTTCTACACCAGAGGTATAGTTTGCGTGGTGTGCAGTCATGTATTCTGGGATGGCAGGAAGACCATGACTTGGTTGCCATACACGAATACCATTAGACATCCAAATACTAAAAGCATCTGCACCCAGTAACTTTGCTCGCACTCCCGACTGGGGTAGCAGGGCATTGCACGCCAGTTGATCGTTACCATAAACATCGTTCTTAGTTTTCTCATGTACGTCATCAAAAAACTTTCTCGTTGTCTCATTTGGTCTAATCAACATAAACCCACAACATATAGTTCCATTACCATCATGTTGTGCAAGCATGTCCAGATTATTATCATTCAAAAGTTTGATATAATCATCATAGAAACTATTGAAGAATTGAATGTCACAGTCTAGGTGAAAGAAAGGTTCGTCTTGTCGAAGACAATCACGAATATAATTTACTTTCTTGAGCATGGTGTTCTTCCAGCCAGAACTCATGAACTCACCTGTAGAACATTCCTGATCGAACTTTTCCACCTGAACTTTGTCTTTCTCTACGATCGTTTTCATAAACCAATCATCGAGAAATGTTTTATGACTGTCTGTGTAAAATGTGGTAATCACCAATAGTCTCCATTATCAATTTTCATATTATTCATGTTGGGTGGTCTTTCTTTCTTGTTCGGTCGGATCCAATGTTCGTTAAAGAACTTGCTAATCACATCGTGACTTTCCCAACGACCGCCCTTAATGCCAAACAAGATTTGTGTTCCACCACCCATATGAATGGCATCAATACCAATCTCTTTACAAAAAGAAACAATTGGTATAGACCATGCACCAGCACCAACAATCACAAAATCGGGTTTCTTTTCTTCTATAACTTTCTTGAAATAATCAAGTCCATCGTGCCATGTTTCAAACTTTGGTTTGTCTAGAAGAGCAGCAGAGAATGGAGTCTTGATTGTATCAAGTTCAAACTCTGGAAGAATGTCTTTATTCTTCCATAGTAGTTCTCTCTTCTTATACTGCATACGAATTGATTCTTCAAAAGGACTGACAACAAGAACTTTCTTACCCTCAAGTGTTTTTGACCAAGGATCTTCGTGGTAAAATGGTTCAAGAGAACGAGCATGAACACGCTTTGATATATGAGCAAACTGATCAAAGAACATTCCATCACCATAACTACCATACGGTGTTTGAATCCACTCGGCTAAAACATTCATGTTGTCTAATGACTTAAGATAAGTGTCACGAAACTGAATGAAAGATTTTAGAGTTGGTGGATAAACACCTGCGTTGATATGAAGTAACTCTGCATTAGGAGTTAGAATCTGATTCATCATCAGATTACTGATACCACGATACTCTGACATGCCCATCTTACCAGCAGACAAAGTTTCTTCAGATTCAATGGTATTTTTTATCAGTGCATTACCAAGAGTTAAGTCTAACATTATACACTCGCAGTTTCAAGTTTAGCACGAACAGATTCTACATCAAAATCGTTCTTCTCTCTAGAGATAAATACATCTCTATCCTTCTTGTACATCTCTGGATTTTCGTTTCTTTGATGTAAGTCATCGGCGAGTTCGTGATTGCCAGGAATCCAACGGTGTGTGATGATACATTGTTCAGAAGCGCCTAGTTTGTTTAGTTTATAACAAACTTGTGTTTGCTCATTATCACAATAAACGGAAGTGTAGTCTGGATGATACAAGTGACCAATCGCCTTGTATAGTTTCCACCCAAGACAAGGAAGAGTCATCAGCATGTCAGAACGTAAGCCATCGTTAAACTTTATTGCTCCATCATACTCAGGGAAAATTTTATCAAAAGCAACAGCGATGTAGTCATCATACTCTTTAGCAACAGGAACCATATCATCGCTAGCCAAAAGAAGAACATCTGCTTCTTCGTTTTCTAGATCGGCGTTACACGCCTCTACCTTGCTCTTAGAGTTACCATAGAAAGCATCAATGTCGTATTTCTTTTTTGCTTCAGAAAACCAAGACTTTATTTCTTGATTATTCATAGTCTCGTCATCTAGATCACATGTAATAACAAAACGAACTTCATGATTACCAGATAGGTTATCAAAGTATCGTTCCATTACATCCATAAACTTTTTAGGACGAGAACGGGTAGCCATTTTCACAATCATTTTCATAATAAAAAAATCCTCAGTTAGCGTTTCTTACCTATATGATATTTAGGTATCAATTCCCAGTTCTTTTTCTCGGAGTGAGGTAGAATTTTTAGTTGAGCAAGACTAACTTGAGGTTCAGCGTACTCTTCATCATCGGTAACCTGAACCAGCCCCCACTCAACTAAGAGTTTTACTATCGTATTTCTTCTACCTATATCAGTGTCTGAAATATCACTATCTAATCCATCCAAAGAGAACAACTCTTTAAAATGAAGTATAGCATACTTTCCTCGCTTATGCAAGATATGACAGGACTGATATAGTTTATTTTCTCTACGGGAAGAAACACCAAGTCTAGTAAGAGTTTCTTTCACTTTCAGAAAGTCATCTCTTTCCTTGAGAGTAATCTCTACACCATATCCTTCAAATAAATCTTCGCTTTCCATATAGTTCTCTCAATGAAATAACCATTATAACTGACTTATTTAGGGTTTTTCATCTTTTGAGTACCACCAGTGTACATTGCAGCCTGCATCGACTCAATATTATCATCAGTTATGATGTCAGAGATTTCAATGGCCTTAGCATCAGAGTAACCAAAATACTTTTTGATAACATCAATCTTGTCAATCTTTGTTTTCTTCAACCACGGACTGAAGCGTTTGTTCTTTCGTACTCCTAGTCTTAGGAAATCAAACTGCATATTCTTTGGTAAAGTATGATACTGATTCATCTCATTGACGAAGTAAATAGTATCAGGAAAGAACGAGAGGCATCGATTAACCACAAAAGGAACATACTCTTTCTCCACCGACTCATCGTCAGTTTCCATAAGAGGCTCCTTACTGTGGTTAATCGCGTTAAGATACTCAGTCAGTTTCACCGACAACTCCTAGAACGTACTCTTGGTTTAGGATAATAAAACCACCGAAAGCACTATACCCTTCTTTCTTCGAGAAAAGAACCTTAGTTCCAGGCTTAATATCCAGAGGAACTTCTGTTCCGTTAGAAAGAACTCTCGGAAAACCAATACTATGTACTACACCAATCCCATGAACTTTACTTTCCTTGTCTTGATAAATGATTCCATTACTGGTTTCATTCTTAGCAGCCTCTTCTTTGATGGCTACCTTTCCTCTTGTCACATATAAACTACTCATTTGAATTCACACTCCATCATAATTTGAACCAGACACGCAGTCATGTTGATCTCTGTGTCGGCAACGAAAGCAGCCTTGTAAAGATACTCACCACAGATTAGGATCGCCTGCGGGATCGATCCTGGCTTCATATACTCATACATCGAATCATAGAGATTACGAATCAAGTCTTCCTGTGAGTTGTCGAGGTTCTCAACCACCCACTTCCGAACCTCGGTGAAGTTCTTTTCCTTCATCGACTTCATCAGAGACTTGACGCGGATCTCGCCGATCTGTGCGAGGATACCTGTATCAATCACACCCGAGACCGAGTAGCGTTGGAGTTCGTTTAGAATCCTACGAATGTCGGGGAAGTGCTTCTTGATAAGTTCAAGCAGAACAGGACGCTCATACTTGACACCCTCTGCCGTGAGGATGTTTTCGATTCGCTCAAGAATACCAACGGCGAGCGTCGGCTTTTCATTGTTAGGAATCTTAAACTCCACCGTAGTGCATCGGGAGTGCAACGGTTGGATGATTCGGTTCTTGTAGTTACAAGTTAGAACGAACCTACAACTGTTAGCAAACTCCTCGATCGCACCACGAAGGGCTGGTTGAATACTCTGGGCATTACTATAGTCAAATTCGTCTAGGATCACAATCTTTTTCTGTCCCGTCATAGAGACAGTACTTGCGAAGGTACGAATGGTTGTACGAAGAGTATCAATGTTACCCTCCTCTGAACAGTTGATCAGTATATAATCAAGATCAAGTTCATTACACAACGCTTTGGCTACAGTTGTCTTACCACAACCAGCACCACCAGAAAGCAGAAGGTTTTGAACTTCGCCGTTCTTTACCATCTGCTTAAAGGTGGTTTTGATCTCAACTGGAAGAATACAATCATCAATCTTCTGTGGGCGATACTTCTCCACCCACAGATAGTTTTTCACATCGGTCATTATCAATCCTTAGTCAAGCGTTGTAAGTTGAATCAGTTTCCAGTGCGATCCAATACTTGACATCAGTGTTAGTGTTCGTGAAGGAACTCACAACAGATTCACAGATCTCAACATCATAATCTCCAGGCAGGAGTTTGAGGTTGTCAATCTTAAAGTTGAACTCAAAGTTCGGAGTGTCTCCTAGAACATCACCGACTGCAACAGAATAGTCGTTGGATGTAGGATCCTTCTTGTCTCGAACAACAGCGAAAATGCTGTCACCCTGCATCGACGTAAACGAAAGGTCGGGGAGTTGAAGAACAGAAGCAGCACGCTGAAGATCAGCGAACACACTCTGAGTAAGATTCAGATGAATCACAGTCTCAGGCATCTGAACCTGCTTGTTGATTGTGGTGAGAAGACTGGGTTCTGAGTAGTAGTAAGTAACTGCTCGTCCACCTTCTCCCGAAATCTTCACGGACTTTTCACCAAATTCACACGTTGGTGAATCAAAGAGCGAAAGCGTACCGAGGAACTTGTTCAGATCCCAGATACCAAACTCGACAGGGAAGTCTTCCTGAACTGTTGCTTGTGCCATCACGTTCTTGGCGCCCGTGACCGTGTTGATCACACTGCCAGGACGAACGAGAAGGTTAGAATTGAGTTGAGAAAAGTTCTTCAGAATTGAAAGTGTTTCTTGCGAAATACTAGTGCTTGTCATAACCATTACAAATAAATCTCCAGTTGGGATGTTCAGTCATCATATGAATCGAATTCTAGATACTCATCTAGATCAGTAGAGTCTACCAGACCATGATTCACTTTGTCAATCATAATCTTTGTGTTGTGTCGAGAAGATCTTTTAGACTTCTTCTTTTCACTTTTAGTGCCATTCTTGGGTCCACTATCCTCTCTATAAGGATTGTCTTTTGGGTTACGTCCCATTTATAAACTCCATTTCAATATGAATTATACCTCACTTCACGGAATTGTCAAGTGATAATTAGAAAAACGAAACGATTGTAGGCAGTGTAGATGTAGATTCTGTTTGGACGACATATCTACCGCCAATTGGAAATCTAACATCTCTACTATTTACAAATACAGGAGAGGTCAAGGCAGCAGAAAAGTCACCAGACTGACCATTTGTGAAAGCAGGATTTCCTACTGTGTTACTAATACCCCAACCTGTAGTTCCTGACATCCAAGTGGGTATGTCTACTACCGTATTATTATAGAATAAATTATTAGTAAACATAGCCTGTCGAACACCGGGGGTTGCTTCCGCATCTATTGATTTGTTATTTAGAGCAAAAACACAACTGATAATTTTACTACCATATATGGAATCGCCATAGTTGGCATCGGTGTTGGCACTTCTATAGTATATCCCAGTTCCTGCATTACCAAAGAAAACGCAGTCCTGTATTCTAATATTAGCCGCTTCAGTCTGTGCATTAAAATGTAAAACGATATCAGAATCTGCATTTCCATTATCATAAAATACGCTGTTTAGTATTTTCACATTCTGATTGCCCAATGGGCCTGGTGTGGCTAAAATGTAAGGACTAGAATCAGCATGTTTATTATTGGAATGTATTTCACATTCATATAATTGTAATCCAGAGTTTCTTTGACTATTATAATTATGATAATTAGAACTTATACAACCCTTATTATTATTATAACTATTATTTCTTCTAAAAATACAATTAATGAAATCGTAAGAACCATTATATCCACCATAACCAAAGAGGGATTCTAAGACTTCATTATCTTCAAAAATACAGTTATCGTAAGAGACCATTCTGGCGGCCTCATTGTCATACAAAGTAGTGAGTATACCTTTTGCACCAGCATCAGCACTCAGACCTCTCCATGTTATATTCTTAAAAGATAATCCGTTGGCGGAATTCACGTTAACCGAACTAAAACAATAAAGCCAATATTCATAAGTAAAACCTGACATATCAAATACAAAATTCACATCTTCATATGCGTTACCATCAGAACTCACTCCTTGAATCATAAATTGATTACCGATCGAAGTGAAGAGAGAATCAATTCTATAATCATATTCTGCACCAGTTGGTCCATGATATGGTCCCGTATATGATCCACCTTCGTTTGCTAAAAGTAATCTTGAACCCCAGAAAGTAGCGCCTGGAGTATAACCTCCAGCATTAGTAAGAGTATTAAACGTGTGTCTCCACGTTTTCCATGCAGTTGCAAAAGACATTCCATCAGCACTATCATCGCCGTTAACAGGACGCATGTAATATGTAATTTCATCTGTTACTGCCATTATGAACCCCTATATCGCATTGAACATTGTAACTTATCCTTCAATCCAGATCCAAGAAAGTCCATAAAGATTAAGTCACCAGCATTTAGATTAGTATTACTACCACCAGGCACTCCGATAGTGCCGCCTTCCCCTGATCCTAGCATTATAAAACTACCACCTATTGTCGTAGCATCTGCATCTAAAGAAGCACCAGACGCTCCAATGTAACTAGAAGGAACTTTCCTAAACGAGCATCGAACACCTCCAGAAACTGGAGTTGGAGAACGGATTATAAATTCAGTGGCTGTTCCTGCTACTTCAATAGGTCTTAAGAAGTCAGTATAGGCTTGTATGGTTAAATTTGTCCCTTGTCCATCAAAATTAAATCCTACAATATATTCAGGTTCAGTCGGACCAGTAGGCCCAGTAGGTCCAGTAACACCAGCGGATCCATCACTACCAGTAGCACCAACTACTCTACCTATAATTTGTGTCGAACCTAAACCAACTCCTGCTGGTTGGAACACCATCTGGAGAGTAACACCAACTATGGAAGCATTACTATAACCAGCACCTGTAGCACCAGTTGCGCCTGTAACACCACCACCACTCCCATCACCAAAAGAAACCCACCCAACACGAGTGCCGTGTTCAGGTGAGTAACCAGTGATAGTGGCTGTTGCTAAGTAGTTTATACCATTCTTGCTAACAACGTCACCGGGATTATAAGTTATTAGATTACCACTGGCATCAACTGCCTTGTAATAACCTCGATATTTATTATCCATAAGATGCTTCCATAAAGAACACCTAGTATATATGTTATTGTAGGTATGTTCTCAAAATCAAAGTGTCTTTATTGATTCTACCAGTAGGAGTAGCATCCTTAGTTCTAATAGAATTCATAACAATCTTAACGTGAGGAATTCTTCCTTCTTTTATGGTAGTAAGAGTATGAAAGTTATTCTTTCTGATAGTCTTGGTATTAGAACTCTCAGAAAATCCCTGAACAGTTGTTCCTTTAATACTAAGACCTTCACTAGTTTTAGCCTCAAACAAAGTTAGTTTCTTAGTCTTAGTATTGAAACAAAGAAGTCCCTTGGCTCCAATAATAGTAACAGGATCTACGGATTCTAGTTTAAACTCTTTTGACTCAGGCATGAATTGAACTGCCTTCACTAGTTTAGCAGGATCAACCTTCCTCCTACGCCGTGTAATCTTAGACTTCGATTCGAGAACCTCGATCAAAGACTCAAGGTATCCATCTAGTTTCTTCAACTTAGTAGTAGAGAGAAAAGAATAGCCCTCAACCAAGTCCGCATCTGTCTCTTCAATTGCACCTGTAATTTCATCACGAACTTCAGTGAAGTGATCTCTTAGGAGTTTGATTTCTCTTTTGGTTGGCTTATAAGACTTGATTGCACTTTCAAAGTTTGGCTTTCTAATCGAACCACCATCAGATAGTTTGATCATATAGTCATCCAAAAATCGTTCAAGAATATTACCAAATTCAGTTTCAGTTTTCATTGTGGTTTCCAAAAAACAAAAATAGGTTCATACTTCAAATATCTGCCCTTGACTTCACAGAAGTTTTTACATTTTGGTTTACCATCTTCACCAACGCGGTTCTGACCTGGCATTCCTTCAAGAGCCATTTTCAATTTATATTTATATTCTACACCAAGTTCACCTAGTATGTCAATAGAGTCTTGCTCTAAATTCAAATATTCTCCCTTGATTAATATATCGGCAATATTCCATAAGAGATAACCGCCTGGTCGTAGCCATTCAACACAAGTGGAAAGTGTCGGTCGCAGGAATCCATCACGCCACGACTCATACGAACTTCCATACTTCTTGTAACTCTGGTTTTCATCTTCACTATAAGCCTCTCTATTAAAATAAGGAGGAGAAGTAAAGACCACATCAATCTGGCCTCTGTGCTTTTGAAAATCTTTGTCATGTCGAATTTCCTCAGATCCTAGTCGGAAGACTTCGTATGTATGTGTGCTTGAAAAGAATGGGTTTGATCTATATGTTTTTGTGTTGTAAAAATCTGCGAGATCACTATAACGAGAACTTCCATCAGAATTAAAGTTATCAGGATTGGGGTCAGTGCCAATGTAATGCAGAGTGCGATCATCACGGACAGCCATAGCCCCAAGGATACGACCACCCCACCCACTACTCGGATCATAGATCTTAATCGGTCTGTCTTTGATGTGGTTAGTGAATCGCTCATACAAGTATTTAGCAGTCATCGGTGGGAAGTTGACAGCGGGTTGGATGTAACCAATACGAAACGACTTAAACCCGCCAGGAAAAATCTTCTTACCTTTATCATACAATCGAATGGCATAGACATGATCATCATCCATGCTATCAATATCAAACGTAGAGTGATGTCGATACTCTAACTTCTCACGAATGTCTTCTACTTGTTCTCGCGTCAACTGAAGAATATCACTTTGCTCTAATTGAAAATATCCACTATTCAATCCCTCACGAATCTTCACTTCTTCGAGGAAGAAATCTTTACCCGCAAAGAGCGACGGACTTTCAAAAAATGTATTAATCCATTCGCTGCCAAAATCGACAGAAACAACGCTATACTTCCTTGATTGTTTGATGGTGGAGAGAGCATGAGAATAAAAAGAGTCACGACGAAAGTGACGAAGAGAACCCTTATAAACTCTATTAAAATAATCTGGGTTAGCGACCAGGTCGTATATTGAGTGTCCATTGTCTTTCTCTGTATAATTAATTCTTGTCTTGAACATGTTGTCGAAGAATTGATCTGCTTCAACACCTAGCCGAGACTTGTTAATGATCACATCCTTTGGTGAATCAGATAGTTCATCATCAAACTCAAACTGATGAACATGAAACTCAGACATTCTATTAAAACTACTGATGATATCATCTTCGTTCTTGCCCGTCCGAGGAGGACATCCATATGTGTCCCATGCGGCAGTTAACTCCTTCCGAAGTTGAATCACCCAATCCTTAAACTGATCGGGTGTCATCTCTAGAAGGTCTTCAAAGTTTACATTCACATCACTATTGATGATGTGATCATTTCGTTGATAAAATTTCATGATCCTACATTCCAAAAAAGTGCGCCAGGTGACGCATGATCCAACATAAACTCCCACGCCTTTGCGTCGTAGGTCGGGGCTGACGGAAACGGGGGCAAGACTTTGGTGGCTTTGTTGAAGGCGTATTTAGATTCATAGATCTTTGCTCTTCCATATTTGCCACTATGTCCCACACGCACACAATGAAAGTCTGCTTTGGGCCATGCGAGTTGTAATCCTCTGGTGAGTGTTCCACTTGAGCCTACACTCCAAACTTCATATGGGTCAATATCAAGATTCCGAGATACACGAATGATGCTACCCATAACAGATTCATCATCAAATCCGATAGGCAGAAGTCTACGAGTTTTTGGATCTTCTGCAACATAGTCTCTTGCCCTTTTTTCCGTAACACTGAGCATTCCGTTAGGAATCCAACGCATTATACCACCTGCTTCGATTGCTTGCAACTGATAAGAGTGTCTTTTTTCCACAGCACGATCTGCCATGAAGATGACTGCCTTCTTATCATACTTAGTACATAGATGTGCCAGTGATATCTGGGCGTAACCAGTTGCCGGCGAACTGCCATACACCCACTCTTTGATCTCAGGCTGCGAACGAATCAAGTAGTCGGCGAACCTCATCTTCGATCCACCACCAATGAGATCGTCACGGACGATGAGGAACCCCTCATGCTCTTCCAAGACGGGAGGAGGGAGAGGATCAGTCCAATCACCAAGTAGCGTGAGGTAGTCTTCTGCTGTCTCTGTGAATAGACTCATACTATCTTCAACTTACTAAAATTATTCTTCTTGTTGAAGACCATCATGTTATTGAACTTATCTGATAACTGATCTGCCTTATGGCTAATAATATAAACATTACATCGTGAACCAAGATTATGAAGTAGTTTCATAAACTCGTCCGTTCCCCCTGAATCTAAAGAGGAATCGAACACCTCGTCTAGAATCAACAGGTTAGTGTTGGCACTATTCTTCAACCTAGCAATCTCTCGCCATGTTAGTAATATGGCTAAATCAATCCTAAGTTTTTCGCCTTCACTGAAACTCATATAACTAAAGTCATCTCGATGCCTAGACTTGATAGTTTCATTGAAGTTTTCGTCTAGATTAAATTGGGCAAAGAAATCCATAACAGTTAGATACTTGTTAATAAGTTTATTCATGGTGGGAAGGTAGTGTCGGATGATCTTAGATTTGATCCCACTGTCCTTTAGTAGTGCCATGGCATACTCACCAAGAACTTTTTCTTCTTTGAGTTCCTGTTGCTTCTCTACTTGTTTTTTGCCTTCCCTCGCAAGATTCTTAAGGATGTCCTTCTCTTTGAGGTTCTCCTTGTCGATAGACATGAGCCTACTATACTCTTTCTGGTTCTTCGTGATGTAACTCTGGTTGGCTCGGATCGTCGTGTTGTGGTTACTGATTTCTTTTTCTTTCTCGCGGACTCGGCTGAGTGTTTCTGTATACTCATCCAACTTCTTCTCCACAACATCAATACTTGTTTCGTGATCAACACGAATCTTATTCTTGTCTTGTTTTTCTTCCTCAATCAGTGAACAGATTTTGTTCTTGTGATCATCGGCGATTGGCTGACGACAAGTTGAGCAGTTATCATTCTCTGTATAGAACTTCATCTCTTTCTCTAGTCGAGTTAACATCTGCTCTGTCTGATTCAACTTCTTCGTTAGTTCGCGGAATGTCTTCTTAGTTTCATCTTGTTCTGACAAACCGAGTAACAGGCTATCAACCTCTGCCTGCAAAACGTCAATAGAAGACTCTAACTCTGTGATGTTATCTTCTGTATTCTTAATGTCAGTCATGATCACTTCGAGGTTGTCTTCGTTTTGTTTCTGTAGCGTCTCGATCATCTTCTTGTGAACAGAAACCTTCTCGACGATCACTTCGATCCTTTGATTTATAATGCCAATACTTTCCTTCACTTCAGAATATTTACTTTTCATAAGTGTATTCATTGTGGAGAAAATCTGGATATCTAGAATATCCTCAATCACTTCTCTGCGATCTGCGGCAGGCAACTGCATGAAGGGAACAAACGAAGAACTACCAAGAATCACCACCTGAGTAAATGACTTGTAGTTCATCTTCAGGATCTGTTCCTCAAGCATTCTCTGATAGTCTTTCGCCTTGGCATCCTGATGTAGCATTACATCGTTCTTGAAGATCTCAAAGATCTTTGGTGCCAGACCACGACGAACCTTGTAGTCATCTTTACCAATCGAGAACTCGACCTCGACAACGCAGTGCTTCTGGTTGATGCTGTTTACCAACTGAGGAATGTTTACCTTACGAAACGGTTTACCAAACAGACCGAATGTAATGGAATCGAGCAGGGCAAAAGACTTACCCTGTCCGTTTGATCCTGACACCAGAACCATAGAATACTTATCGAGATATATTTCTGTAAAATAGTTTCCAAAAGAACCGAAGTTCTTAAATCGGACAGTCTTAAATTCAATCATACAGTCAAAGACTCCATATACAAATCACGAATCATTAGTTTTAACTTAGTCTTCTGCTCTTCATTTAATTCTTTCATATCGTTAACTTCATTTGATATGATAGAAACAGTGTCCAGAGACAGATCAACATCCTCTTCAAGTTCATCTTCGCCACCATAGTCTTCGACTACCGTGACATTAGACACTGGTACATCATATAGACTATCAAGGAATCTGTCAAACAAATATGGTTTAGTTTTATTGTCAACAAACAACTTGACATAGGCGTTTTTATATTCCTTGAATGGAAACTGGCTAATATCAAACCCTTCGCTGTCATCATATGAAATCTTAAAGAACTTCTTTCGTGGGTTCTCTATGAACTCCAAGTCCCGTGTCTCTGTGTCAAACACATGAAAACCTTTTCGATCATTGAGATCACTAAAGGTAATCTGATACTGCGTGCCAAGATATGTCACATTGTTTTGAACACTACGAGTATGAAAATGACCAGAGAGAACCATATCAAATCGCCTTAAACATTCGTCAGACATACCACCATCGAACGGCAGTCCTCTCATTACTTCATAACCATTCAGTTCAAAGTGACCGCAGATGATATTACTCTTAGTGTTCTTTAGGTACTCAAGTGTCCCGTCACGATTCTCACTATTCACCCACGGAACTATGCCGATTTTTACACCGTCAAATTCCAAGTCAATTGGGTTTTGATAAATCAAAAAGTTTGAGTAACGATCACCAAACAACTCATTAACAGAATTAAGATCGTTGGTGTTCTTATAAAATGTATCATGGTTACCTAGAATACAATGAACACTAACACCTGCATGAAGTAGAGGCTCCATGAATTCATTACGAACGATATTCAGTGTATTAAAGTTGACAAACTTTCTTCTGTCCATAAGATCACCCAGATGAAGAACAGTATCGATGTTGTTCTCCTTCAGATATGGAAAGAACTGTTCACGAAAAAAGTCCGTGAAGTAATCTAGAAATATTTGACTATCTGATCTTGCGCCCCAATGGGTATCATTTATTATTGCTATCTTCATTTACATCCTCAAAACATGAAGTCAAGCCGGCTTGAGTTTTCTTCTTACTCTTTTTAGGCTCAAACTTCTTCAAGTCATTATCATTTAATTGAAAGAAATCTTTCATTGCATCATTTGGATTCTTATCAAAGTAGTTTTCTTTAAACCACTTATGAATGTGACCCCCATGATCACCCTCTTCAATCATCTTAAACTTAACGTATGACTGCTTCTTTTCTTTCTCAATACGCCTAAGAAAGGCATAATAAATAATCTGAGTAAAATACGAGAAAGGATTCTTTGACTTTTCTGGATTGAAGTTGTGGGCATACAATATACAGTTCTCAATTGCATCACCAATCATCTCTTCAATAAATGAGTAGTTCATGAAGTTAGGCTTCATTGCAAGATTAGTTGCAATTTTAATAAAGCATGTACCAATATACTCTGTCATAGGAGGTTTTGGATCTCCATTATTCTCTGCTTCAACTACTAATACTTTCCAGTCAGACATTTTCTCGAAAAACAATTTGTTATCTATGTAATGATTTGTGCTTTTCTTCTTGGTCATATATCACATCCTTTGAACATACTATACACCCAATTTAAATTTTGTCAAGTTTATCCTTGACAGTTTTGAGTTTACCCATATAATTTCACTTGTGAAGACGAAAAAGAAACCCTCTAGAAACACCGGATATACTAGGTGTGAGGAAGCCAACGTTCCCACAATCTCAACAACTCAATAGCAACAGGCGCTAACTGCATCTCTAGATGTTTTGGTTTTCTTGGTTTGTTCATTAGAGGCATACCGCACTCTTTAGGTTTCTTGTTTCCTTTTTTAGAATTACAAGGCGAACAAGAAGTCGTTAAATTTGTCCAAGAAGAATCTCCGCCTCTAGATCTGGGAGTTACATGATCTATTGTAAGATTTTTGGTGTTTTTTGTTTTCATACCACAATATTGACAAGTCCACTTATCTCTCTTAAAAATATTCTTTCTGGTAGGTAAGTGTGATTGATGTGGAGTTAAAACATATCTAAGTAAAACTAAAGCCACTGGTAGTGGATATGTTCCTCTAGGTGTTTTAATTTTATATGTTTTAGAGAAAGAATAAGGTTGAATAGCCTTACCAGACTCTAATAGAGCAACTGCTTTTTTCCAATCGATCACGTTTAATACTTCCTCAGAAGCGTTCAGGAGTAAGACTTCTCGGTCCATGTGGTCTCCAAATTATTTGAGGTACTCGTCTATATCCGAACTCCAATCAGTCAGTCTATTACCAAAGTCGGGGTGGTTTTTGTCATCCCCAGTATACTCTTCTGATATTTTTTCTGAGTTCATGTTCTCGAATAAGAACTCAGACATTTGTTCAGGCTTGATAATGCCTTGATCTAACATCCTCTTTAACATCTCAGGTGGAATCATTAGAGTCATCACGATGAACTCTTGCATTTCATCCTCATCTAAATCATCCAGTCCACCTACACCATCAAGTTGATCTGCCAGTTCATCGTACATCTTCTTCATGGCATCGTCAACGTTTTTGTTCATATCAAACAAATTACTCAACGGGTTCTTTGGTGGTTGTGAGTTTGGATTCTCTTCGTCATCGTAATTGATGACACTCCTATTCTTTTTTAATTCTTCTTCTCTCTTCTTTTCTATGCTGTATAGTTTTTCTGTTTCGCCTGTAGGACTTAGGAAAGCAAGGATACTCTCTTGTTGAATTGTAATCTCATCTCCGTCTGCAAATGCTGTCCAACTCTGAAGCATAGTTACATCTTTTTTCATACCGCTCATTGGATCTACCATTGATTGGGTTCTGAATAAGAAGGGCTTTTCTAGAGTCAGTTTCCTACGATCTGACTTCACTATCTTTGCGATGACATCATCGCCATTTTTTAGTCTGATGATTCTACTCGTAATCTTATCGGTCATAATCATCTCCTTATATGAATTTTCGATATCTCATAATCAAACTTCTCATTAGTATATATTTTGATTCTCTCTGCTAAATGTCGGAAAGTGTGGTTTTCGTATTTTCCTATAGAGAGATCATCTGAAAGATCAAACAACTTAACTTTATTCTTCCTTTCTGTTTTTCTTAATCCTCTGCCAATACTTTGAAGAACTCTTACAACAGATTTAGAAGGGCTAGCGAAAACAATGTTATCAATATTCCTAATATTAATGCCAGTAGAGCAGGTTCCGTAAGACGCGACCAGAACCGAATTAGTTTTCTTATCAACGATCTTGCGAATCTCTTCCCGTTGTATGACATCTGTTGCTCCGTGTATGAGGAAAGTCTCTTTATCTCCTTGACTAATCAATTCATACAACGGTTTCCCGTGCTTCTCCACATAGTTGAAGAGGACTAGAGTATTACCCTTTAACCTATTGGTTAGTTCGGCAATAAACTGATTTCTCTTCTCATGAGTAACAATCCATTCTATTTCATCCTGATATCTTTTTCTCTTCATGAACTCCTTCTCGTCCTTAGTATATTGTAACATAAGGCAGTTAATATCCAAAGTCGATAGGAGTTTTTTATCCATTAGGTTCTTGGTTGTTGTAACCTGAAACACTCTACCAAAGAGTCCTTCGATTACAAGTTTGTGTGTTTGTGTTCCGTCGAGAGTTCCTGTTGTTCCTATTCGGTAATAGCAGTCATCTAGATTTGACATTAGAGTCGAAAGTGATTTGGCTTTAAACAAATGGCATTCGTCTCCAAAAACACAACCGAATTTAGAAAAATATTCTTTTGGCATATTATACAAACTTTGCCAAGTTGAGATGATAATTCTCTTGTCTGTTTCTTTTGACTGTCCACTAAACACTTGGTGACAATTTAACATACAATCCCAATCGTCATTAGACGAATAGTCTTTAAAGTCTTCGAGCATCTGTGATACTAGTCCTGTGGTTGGAACAATGATCAACAACTTCTTATCTGGAGGTAGCACTTCCATATAGTAACGCATCAACGTGTAGATGATCAGCGACTTCCCAGACGCAGTAGGAGACAGCAGGAGACATCTCTTGGTGTTGAGTGCGTGTTGGATAGCATTCACTTGATGTAAGTGTGGTTTAATTGCTTTATTATTTGCTACGATAGACAGAGTGTCTATAAACTCTGTAACGTCGCTTTGAGAGAACTCTGAGGACGGCAAAGAGTTCTTCAGCGTTTCTTCTAGTTGTATTGTGTAGTTTCTATCTTTAGCAAACTGGATGACGTAATCCAACAATCCTCGGTAGATAGTTTGCTTGTATAGGTTGAATAATTTGATAGTGCCGTCCCACTGCTTCTTTTTGTAAGCGGGACTGAACTCATGATTTGGCACCTTGAACGTGAAGAAGTCAGATAACTCTTTTGCTATCCATCTCTCACAATCCAATTTTACATATACGGAATCTAGATGTAGAACAGAAATATCACTCATACACTATATGTATGAGTTATCCGCCGTTAGAAAATTTAGCCCAGTCGATTGCAGATCGGATATACCACTGACGATTATTAATTATTTTCACGACACCCTCTAGGTACTTAACCTTTTCTTCCTGTAGGGCAAGACGATGAGACTGGATGATTAGTTCACGATCAGATTCGATAAATTGATCGGTATCAGCACGAAGAACATTGAGAGGAAACGGCTCCCATTTTCTTTGCTTTAGTTCTTCGTCGCCCATCTTACCAGTATAGTATAGCCACTTGTCCTTACGGAGTGTCTTATACTCTGACTGCATTCTCTTAAACAACAACGTCTCATCCGTGAATAGGATAAGATACTTATTATGAAGTTGGGGTGTTTTGATAGACTCGATGTCCAGTTCGGTTCGATCCATCTCTAGGTCTTTACTGACCATCTCACGAATATCATTCAGGTTCATACAGCAGAAATTTCCATACCATTATGTTTAAAAGATGCACCTATAATTATAGGGTCTGGATCGGTAGTTGTCAAATCAAAAGTGATTTCATCTAGAGATATTGGATATAGTTCTTTAAATCGAACTACAATATTGGCTCGATATGAGTTGTTCAACACAATAAGTGTGGCATCTTCTAGAGGATCTTTGTCTATGCCTGCGTATGATTCTACAGGCATTTCACTTCTGATCCAATTGTATAATTCTAGGTAGTTGTTCATATTTTCATCGACGATGAATCTAATATTAAGATCACCATATGTATATCTACCACCTGTATCATAATCAGGCTGTGCGAACAGTGTTTTTGTTTCTGTAAAATCTACACTAACATTTGGAATGTTCGCCTCTTGAACATAGAAGTTTACATTTGGTATTTTGTTGATTGAGAATTTGAAACTATTATTTCTTAAATAGTTTTTAGATTCAGGTGCAGTTCTATCAGACATAACAATCTCCAATAAAGTATGTATACAAAAAAACACAGCCCCCCGTGAGGGAGGCTGTGAATTTATGCTACCTTGAAACTAGTATCAAACAGGAACTGTTCCTTGACCGTGGAGATTAAGAATCTCGAAGATACGGTAGTACTGGTTAACACCAGTGGTCTCAATGTTGTTGGAACTTGCGGTTCCAACGAATGGGTTGGTGACCATTCCGTAGCGGGTCTTGAACCCGATACGAGGCTGGAAGGTATCCTCACCGACCGCACGGACCATCTGTAGTGGAACGTAGGGGCAGTAGAACATACCTGCGTCGTAAGGAGAAGAACCTCTGTAACCAACACATACGAAGTTACGAGTACCAGCGTATGGGTCGATGTAAACCTTCATCTTACCGTTGAGAACACCAGCGAAGGTGTTGCCAGTATCGTCAACGTTGAGGCTGACGTTAAGGGCTGGTGAGATGTTGAGGAATCCACCCATTGCGAGGGCTGAAGCAACGTCGGAAGAGACGATGCAGAAGTTACCCTTACCGCGTCGAGTTTCCTTAGCGATTACGTTGGCTTCACGCTCTAACTGGAACATGAGTCCACGGAAGCGTTCAGCAGACCAACGACCATCAGCATCTCTGTTGATGTCGTAGATACCACCAGTTGCACCGTTACGAACGTGTGACTGAGTAAAGATACCATCAGCAGTAAGTCCGACCTTAGAACCGGTGCTTGAGAACGAAAGGTCAGTCTGTAGAGCGCCGAGTTTAGCATTGTTGTAGATCTTACGAATTACTTCGCGGTTGATCTCAGCAAGGATTTCGGTGGAGAGGATGTTAGCGAGTTCGCTCTCAGCGTCAAGTCCGTGAACGGCCTTGAGATCCTGAGCAAGTTCAGTGGTGTACTGAGCCTTGAGGGCGCGAGTTCTTGCTTCAACAGCAACTCTTTCAATGGTGAATCCCATTTCGCGGAATGCGTGAGCGTTGCTCTGTCCGAGTTCTTCGGCCTGACCAACCTGCATACCAGGCTTCTGCTTCGCAGTGTTTACACCAGCAAAGGCTGCACTAGCAGAGAAGGGATCTGTGCTGTTGTTATCAACAGAAGTATAGTTACCGCCAGTGTGACCTGCACGGGTATCTGCTTCGTTGAATAGTGCTTCGTTACCGAAGGTGGCAACACCAGCATCAACATTAGCGTACTTACTACGCATCGCAAAGATCAAGCCAGTGGGAGCAGACATGGGCTGCACACCACAGACATCGTAAGCGATGAGGTTAGGCATAGAACGACGAACGAGACTGATGAGAACAGGATCGAAACCAGCATAGTTGCTGGAGTTACCTGCGACTGCACCGCCACCGAGATTGCCACCGAGTGCGTTCATACCGGCTTCACCGATGAATTGCTCTCTAAGAGCCTTCTCTTCGTTTTCGAGAAGGACAGCGGTGACCTTTCTCTTATAAGAATCTTGAATTGGCTCAAGATCGCTATGGTCTAGAATTGGAGTCCACTTTTCTTCTAAGTGGTCCATTGATGTTACGTTATCGAAATCCATTTTGACTTCTCCTTAAAGTTTGTTAATTGATTCAGCGGGTTCTAGCGATTGCGTTTGAGTAACCTTCCATAATGGAATTACTTTGGGTTACTTCAGGTGTGCCTTCGTTGTTATCGTCAGCAACTTCCTCAGAGATAGAATCCGAGGTAAAATACGATTCCTTGACGATGTTGAGTTTTTCTGCATACTCTTCAAGGTCGGCATGTTCGATACCTTCTGAAAGGGTTTTAAACTTCTCGACTTCAGTGTCAACAAGTCCCTCACACATATCGTTGAACACGATCGCACGTTGGAATTCGAGTAGTTCTTCGGCGAGATCCATAGTTGTCTGGATTTCGTCGTTGAGTCTAGTAACGAGTTCTTGGTTATCTTCAGCGAGTTCGTCAACAAGGTCAACCTTAGTTTCGGGAACTTCGATGTAGTGATCGTGGAATAGTTGATGAAGTCCATTCATAAAGGACTCACTAACTTCAGTGCGAATGCCCTGCTCAACAGAGAGTTCGTTTTCTTGAAGCCAAGTCTGAACTGCATAATCGAGATACTCATCAATCTTGTTGGTGAGTTCCTCTGTAACTTCAGCGACTTCTTCTGCGAGAGCAACGTTATATGCCTCTTCGAGTTCAGCAACCTCAGCGGTAACCTTCTCATTGATAGCAGCCTCGAAGATAGTGATTGCCTTTACCTTAAAATCTTCGGTAAGATCTTCACCATCAAAGAGAACGCTTAGATCCTCAGTGACTCCGCCACCAGCCTGGTTTCCACCAGCGGGAACGACTTCAGGGATCTTCTTCTCTGGTTTAGCCGCAGAGGGCTTAGCAGTGATTGACTTCTTGTTCTTCTTTTCGTTGTTAGGACCCTCATCGGTGTGAACCTCATCACCTTTTCCGGTGGCGTCCTTATTGTAAGTTTCTGAGTCAAGAACGGGCTTCTCTTCGTCGATCTGTTCGATCTTCTCAAGAATAGTTCTTGCTGTGTCTACGGGATTCTGGCTCATATGAAGGGACTCCTTTTATTCTTTGCTAGCGCCATTATTTATACTTTTCCAAGTTTTGACATGAAGGAAGCGTATACTTCCATCAGTTTGTTTTCTCTATTGTGTTTTGTGGTGTACGCATCTTCTATCTCCTCTTGGAAAGATTTAATATCTCTCTCCTTAAGAAGACCGTTATCCCAGATCCATTCCTTACCTTCCATGATACCATTGACAAAGGCATCAGGAGCAGATGGATCTGCGACAATATCTACTGCCGAAAGCATGAAGTCCTTCTGAACTTCATTGATTCCGTTTCGTTCCTTGAGTGATCCCATACCTCTTGAGGATACGCCAAGTTTGGCACCCTCATCCATAAGGTTCTTTACGATCTTACCCATAGGAGTATCCATGATCTTTGCTTTACCTACAAGGTTATCGTTGTCTTCTCTGAGTTCCTTGATGATGTGTGATACACGATCGAGGTTTACAGTTGGACCTTGTGGGTGATTGAGTTCACCGAACGCTCTGTTCTCGTCAACATAAGTCTTGATGTAACGCTTTGCTTCTCCAAAAAGAATGTTTCTTTCGTAGATGCGGTTGTTGCGATTAGGCTTATTGGCCTGCATGAAGACACCTTCAATGAAGTAATTCTTCTTGCCGTCCTCTGTTGCTTCCGTAATAATACGGACATCATCAGTTGTAGTTTCGGTGATAAGTAACATGTACTATTCCTCTTCTTGTGGTTCTTCGATTTCTTCTACCTCATCGTGACTAGGGTATTGACTTTTAATACCAGTTGCCATCTTGGCATATAGAATATCTTTGATGTTTTGTTCTGCTTCAACGTAATTTTTATCTAGTAAATTATTTATAATATTAGATGGCTTCATCTGTATCCTCACTTTCGTTATCTGCTTCTACCTCTGGTTCTTCAACTTCGGGTTCAGTCTTAGTGACTAGATTGGCCACAATGTCTGGAGTAATTTGTCCTGTAACATCTTGTACCTTTAACTTAAAAGTATCACCAAATGTTTGTTGAAACTTTTCCATGTTGTCGTCAAGCATATTCTTCAATAGTTCTTCTGCTGGTTTCATTGTTCATCCTCTGTAGGTGGGGGTGGTTCTGTCGCCATTTGCTTGGCGATTTCATCCATCTCCTTTTCACTTTGCTTTAAAATATTCTTCTTTACCCAGTCATCTGAGTAGAATCTTCCGATATATGGTTCTATGCCCTGAAGCATTTCTAATCGTTCCTTCATGATCTCGGTTTCTTTAAGTTCTGTAAAGTATGAGTCTTTCTGAAAATCAAAATGAATATCCTGTACGATATTAGTCCAATCTTCTTCCTTCATAATACCCTTAAGAAGACACTGAGTTCTTAACAATTGAATAAAGAGTTCAGCGAAACGCATACGAAGACGATCAATAAACTTGAAAAAGTTTAATTCGTCTCTGGTGATCTCTGAAGATCTACCCATGTTGAAACCATTTTCAGCATCCATACGAGAGGTGGGAACATGAAGGGCGCGATATACTTTCTTGAGGAAGTAATCAACGTCTTCCATTTCTCCGAGGTTCTGTCCACCATCTAAGGTTTGAATCTCGGTTCCTCTACCACCTTCTCGTCTTGGTAGCCAGTAATCTTCAAGCATGTTCATGTGCTTACGATCATCTTTAATCTCACCAGTGCTGGCATCATAGACCAACTTATTCTGGTATCGATTCATTATGTCCTTGAGATACTGCTCTGCTTTTTGCTTAGGTAGGTTACCCACATCAATATAGAAAATACGACGTTCAGGGGCACGGGAGATGCGATAAATAACAGTGGCATCTTCTGTCTGTCGAAGCATGTTCAAAGGACGAATAGCCTTCTGAAGATAACCGACGACTCGCTTTGTTCCTGAATCTATAATACCAGAGTGAACATAACAGATAGAATCTGGAGAGATTTTCAACCCAGACTGTGCTGTCTGGAATGATGACTGCTTATCGAGGTTTGTATAAAGGTAAAATTCTTCTACTTTATTAACTATGGCAACCTGAGTACCATTGACATTCTGTTGCTTCTTCTGTATGTTTCTGATCTTCTTAATCTTAATAGGATCAATCGCTCTTAGTTCTGTAATACCTTTAGTTTTAGAATCTTTATCTGTGATGACATGGTAGTAAATCTTACTATCAATATACCATCTTCTGAAAATTTCATATGACTTCTGATTGAACTTCAGAAGTTTAAGAATTCCGTCAAACTCATCTTTAATTTTGTTCTTGATTGAGTTTGGCATGTTAACTTTATCTAAATTAACAGCGACTATTGTTCTATCTTGTCCGTGAACAATAGCCTCTGTTGTTATGTCATCGATAGCAAGATCGACTTCGGGATATAGTGCCATGCTTCTGTAGCGACCAATCAGATCGTTCTCTGATTTTAGTCCACCGTTGAAATCAACATACTGTCCAAAAACTCCACCACCTTCAACAGTAAAGGTTCCATCATAATCATCAGGACCAACAAATGACGATGGTTTTACATCATCGCCACTCGTTGGTTTAGGTCCTGTTAATTTTCCATTACGACCAATGGTAAATCCAAATAGATCAACTGGCATTTACATTCTCCATGCAATTATATAAAAAAAATCAAAGGTTGAACGGTGGGTTCTCACCGCTCAAAGGTGTCCAGTATTCGTAACCAATTGTTACGCTAAACTCTGCAACTGTATCTGTGGTATCAAATCCAAGGTCAAGACTTCCAACTTCGATTGGCCAGCAACCGACTAATGTAAACTTATCCTTCGGAGTACCTGCGTTATCTTGAGGTTGTACAGTCCACTCACCATAGGGTACTGCATCTCCTGCTCTATTGTCATTTTCTAGAGCGATGAATGCAGCAGACCAGTCCATAAACTTCCTATGGATGTCCATGTTTTGATCACACAGAACGCTAATGCTCCAGTCGGTGAATGTTCTGTCTCCTGCTCGCTTGATCTCTCTTCCTCTAAATGGAATAGTGATAGTTCCAAGTGATGCAGGAGGAACTGCGGCTGCCTTAATTAAAAATTCTTCACCATCGGTCATTGCTGCGGCAGCACCACCGAAGTTACCTGTTACATTATAAAGGTTTGGTCTAATTCCAGAACCAAATTTTCCCTTGAACTGTGATAGTGACATCTATCTCTCCTTTGTTATACTATATGTATCAACCCTCGGTGAAGAATGATCCTGAATTATTTGCTATAAAGTTAAGTTTAATAAACTGAACACTCTTAGTTGGCTGTAGATAAATATCGGCGATGAATTCACCAGCAGCAACTGTTGCGGGGGTGTTGTTGGACTCGTCACAGATAATTCTATAGTTCTCAAGTCCTCTTCTGTTCTGGACATCACGAAGCACTGGCTCGACTTGACTTACAAAGTTCTGTCGAGTGAATGAATCGTTCTGCTCGAAGAGAACGAAGTTCGCTGAAGTTGCGAAAGACTTCTCAAGAACGTTGAAGAGTCTGCGAACCTGAATTCTATCGAATGCACTTGGTTTGGTTTGTAGTGTCTTGTCTCCCCAGAGAACTGTTCCAGAGCCAGGGAAGGAAAAGACGTTATTGATACCAATGCTGTATAGTGCATCTCTTTGTGACTTGTTTGGAGCAAATGCTAGTTTGATTACGTTCTGAATGTTACCTCTACTGTAACCAGCAGGTGAGAACCAAGGAGCGAAATCAGTCTCAGTTCTTGCAAGGAGTCCTGCAACGTCACCGTTCAGAGGAACCCAGCGAGAAACTCCGTTATAAGAGTCGCTGATATACTTCCAGTTTCCATCCATGGCAGCGTATGAACTATCTCTGTTGAGATCGTTTACTCTATATGACTTAACAGTATCGAAGGTACACTTGTCTAGTGTTGCAATATTTACAAGTGCGTCTTGGGCTTCAATACCTTCGTCACCAGCACCGTCTGCAATTGGCTGTGATATTAGAGCAATACAATCTTTTCTTGTGTTTGCAAGATCGATAAGGTGTTGGTTGAGTGCATTATTTGCATCACCAGCAATCACGATACTAACATCAACTTCATCTGTATCAGTGAAGTAGGTTGTCCAAGTGGTTGCCTTCTCTGCGTTTGTTACATTAGTTCCATAAAGTCCACCTGCGAATGTGTACGTTAGTGGTGCATTCTGACCAGAGTTACCTGCGTTCTGGTAAGCATCAAGTGGAGCCTTAGCAAAGTTTGATTTACTTGCAATAATGTTACCATTTACATCTAGGTCAGCAGAGGAAACAGTTACGTCTAGCCCGTCATTGAAGTTGTTAGCAGCAAAGTGATTACTGAAGGTTCCACCTCGGCCAGCAGAAGATCCGAAGATACTCTGGAACTGTCCTATACTTGCATCAATCTTAACAAAATCAGATTCTGCTAGGACATACTTGTAATATAGTGGGCTACCAACATCATCAACTGCGTTAATGATCTGACTTAAACCTTCGTATAATTCAAGAACACTACCACTGGGTCCGAAGACACCTCTACGATCGATGATAGCAATGGCGAGTTCATCACCAGTAGCACCGAATCTCGCAGCGTGCGAGGATGTATTTGGGTTGTAGGTAAAGGCATCGGTTGCAGTTCCTGCGGTATAACCCAAACCAGCGGAAACGAATTGTAGTTCAAGGGCGCCATTTACATGAGCGCCAACATCTTTAGTTTGCATGGTGAAGAAAGTTTCACCAGATCCGAAAGCAGGGCCCGCACTAGAATATTCACCAGAGATACCGATAGATGCTGATGTTGCTCCTGCTCCTTGTGCCCGAACGACGGTTAGATTGTTTCCGTACTGTAGAAAGTTATAACAAGTCCACCAATCAGATCCGTAGCGATTAACGCTGGGAGTACCAAAGGTTTCTTGTAGATCCTTGACACTACTAATTAAAATTCGTTCATTAACAGGTCCCTTGTCGAAACGACCGACAAAGGCAGCGGGTGTAGTTGCGACAAGTGAAACGATACCCGAGAAATCTCTCTCAGTAACGCTCACACTGGGACTTAAAGTAAATGCCATTTTCTATTCTCCTTAGATACGCTGCGTATTCTCTTTATTTATACTTTTAATGATTTAGAAGAACGACCCTTTAGTGTCATCTTTGTCAGAAAACCACCTATCATTTCCATCCCAAACACTATCTTCTTCACCACCACTATCAATAAATCCGAAAGGGGACATATCTTCTTCTAATTGATCTATATCCTTTTGGTATATATCTGTTCTAACGTCAACGTCTGTGAGGTTCTTGAAGTAGTCTTGTCTCGTTAGCCATCCAAACAAGACTAAACACATAACCAAGTCGTCGTGGTGTCCATCATCTGCCTCATATGACTGCTTCTTTGCCACGAATGTGGTGAGTTCTCCCACAATCTCTTGATCTTCTACTATCAGTTTGTCCTCTTCGATTAGACTCTTCAATACAGAACAGCCTAGTTTCTTAACCACCTGTGATGTCCGAACACCAAACTGAACATTACCTTTACCAAAACCACCACTAATTGTCTGTCCTTTTCTGCCTTGATGGGAACACATCAAAACGTTTTCGTATTCAAGATCTGAATATAAAACGTCTGCTACCTGACCACCAATGTCGTTAATCTCAACAAGGCAGAATGCGGTATTATACTGCTCTGCTAGTCTCTTAACAACGGTTGGATAAACCATCGGTGAAATAAGGTTGTTTCTAAAGCGTGCTACAACTTTATATGGGGGGTTTGTTATGTCAATCACACAGAACGCACTGTAGTCCTTTCCCTGTCCTCTGGAAGTGTCCACAGTGACGACATAGGTATGTCCCTCCACAGGATCATCATAAACGCAAAGTCCATCTGAGTTCTTGATCTTGGGCTTCACCCAAGCAAGAGAGTGAATCTTATGTGAGGATATCAGCGTATTACTAGAGCCGATGAAGTCACACTCAAACTCTGACTGGAACTGTTGCTCACTTGTGTTGGCAATGGTTTCATTCATCCATGCCTCATCTCGGAGAGGACCGCCTGGATATTTCGGAACCTGAGTCCAATGTACCTCGATCGGAATGTATTCATTCTTACCAGACTCACCCACTTCTTTAATCGCGTGCTTCCAGTAATGGTAGAACATGTTCAGTCCGTTTGGTGTCGATACCATAAGCACCTTCGTGTTTTGTCCAGATGTCACGGTAGGATATACAGAACTAAAGAACTCTTCGGCAATGTTATTAGGAACGTGAGCAAATTCGTCAAGGAAGATCATGTTGAATGAACCACCACGAATGGCAGATGATGATGTCGCAGAAGCAAGAACCTTAGATCCATTCTCTAGGATAATAGATCCCTTGTTCCATTCTACAATTCCCTGCTGTAGCCATAGGGGTAGATACTCGTACGCTAGTTTAAGGCGAGATAGAATTTCTCTAGAGGTAGCCTGCTTGTTAGCGAGAATACCAACAGTCATTGACTGGTTGAATAAAATATAGTGGAGAATGTAGGATACGATCGTGGTTGATTTACCACTCTGTCGCGGTAGTTTGGCAATAACAAAACGATTGTTATGAACCTTCTCCACAATATCCTCTTGATAATCATAGAGTTCAAATGGAATCAAACCCTCATCCAGAGAGACAACCTTAACATACTCTTTGATAAAGTAGTTCGGATCTTGGGCGCACTTCATGTACTCTTTAATTTGTTCTTTGGTAAAGTTCTGCTCACGCCCCGACTCTTTCAAGTTAGGGTTTCCCAGATAACCACTTTTTTTATCCGTCATCCTTTGGTTCATCCACTATTTCATTAACAACCTTCTTGGTACTTCTATTGGCATTAATCAAGTTCTGTAACTCTGATGTCGATCCAATGAAGATAGAGTTGTTAGTTGTTTCATTATTTTCAACTTTGGTGACTTCCACATCCTTGACTTTCTTGTGAATGTCAATGAGATCCTTGTTCACATCGGCAACAGTCTTGATGAGTTGAGCAACGACTTCATAGGCGCGGGGATGCTCACCCTCTTCTGCTACGTTCATAATACCCTGAATGGCATCCTTACCGTTATCGATAAGATCCATCAGGTTCTTTCGTGTAGCAAGATAGTCCTTCTTGAGATCAGGATCCTTAATATCCTTATGATCGACTGTGATCTCAGTTGGTTTCTTCTTGACTATCTCTTTCTTTTCTTTTTCTTCAAAGTCCACGCCTAAGGCCTTTGCTAGATTTTTATTGGGATCCATAATAATTCCTATCCGTATGTGGGACCAATATAGTTCCCGTAATTATCTATCGCTCCAGTTTGTCCATGAACTCCTACTTCGTAAATATGTTGATATGTGTCATAGGTTTGTCCTGCGGTAATACCAGAAATTCCACCACAAACACCAGTCTCTATAAATTCATACGCTCCTGACTTGCCTTCTAGATAATCCCAAGTCCGAAGATTTGCAATTCCAATTAGTTTCGATGTCTTCTCTGGTCCATAGACGTATGTCTTGGCAGTAAAATCAAAAGTCAAAAGAATATTTCTTCTAGTATCAAAGTCACCATCATAATCCTCTGCGAGTGTTACATCGTTGAGAATAATAGGAACATCTACTTTCTTGTGCAGGTCAGTGAAGTTTATTCTAATATTAAAGTCAGGTGAAAATAATGGAAGAACTTGTTCCATAATTTGAAAACCGTCATCCATATTTCTCACCATGGCATAAAGAGAAAAAGTAACGTTATATGGCACTTCTGAATACGAAAAGGTAGTTGATCCATCTGTTGATGGAGTAGCCCAAGTTTGATTTAACCTATTCTTTATTCTACCAGAGTCATATGATATCGCTGTAATTTCAAACGACATTCTAGGTAATGTAATTTGTACGCTAGTTTTATCTTCGTTGATACTGCTCGGCTGATCCAGACGCATTAAGAATTTTTCTGAAGGTCCATACGCAAGAGGAACTCTAATTCTATCAACCTGATCACCTGCTCTGTTAGTTCTTTGGATTACTATGTTATCAAACAGAGATCCAAAGCCAACAACTAACTTTCTTATTGCTGCATTATAGTAAGTACTGAACATTAATAGTTACCCTCCGAGAATGGATCAGTTTCGGAGAAGTCTAGGATGCTTTGTTTCTCGACACCAAAGGTATTAGCATCACCGTCAGGAACATTACTAACAATATTTTCTGGAATTACAAGGTTAGTACTATCAGAATCGGTTAGATAGTATTCTGTATCCGAGTTGCTACCTCTAATCGTTTCCGTTCCATCACTTACAAAAGAACCACTAGTGCTGGATATTGTTAGTTTATTTGTGGCGAGTGACCAACCAACCACAGTCGCAGAAGCAGTAGCCTGTCCTAGTGTAGCACCAGTCAATCCAGCGGCTTGGAATACAGTTTCTCCTAAGTAATAACCAGGCCCTGAATTGGTTGCAATTCCAACCGTAAATTCTGTTGCATATTCCTTGGTGTTGTGTAGTTGATCTGGACCACAAACACCTGTTTGGAATTTCTCTAATGAGTAGGTGAACAGTTCGGCTTGAATTAAGTAGGTTTGATTCTTACCTAACTGATAGAATGGATTTTCATGCTCTACAAAGTTAATCTCAAACAGATAATTACCGAAGGGGAAGAATATAAGATCTCCTTCTCTTGGTCTATCTACATCAGTTTCTAGATTGCCAATTTCATCCACGAACCTTCTTTTGGAAACAATCATCTCAACCTTGTCTTTAATCTCAAGACCATACTTGGCTAGAATATCACCCTCTCCTTGGAACCCATCGACACTCTGCAAATACATTTCAATTTCATATGTCTTGGTGAACTGACTAAGAACGTCTTCACCAAAGAGAAGATCTTTCTTGACGTACTCTCTAGGAAGATACAGAACATCCATACCCATCGTTTTGATTGCTTCGATGGTTAGATCTTCCATTAGGTTTTGTTCTGGAGCAGAACTTTTAAAGTTGAAGTATGGATTTGTTGCCATTTATTACCCCGTCATAAAATCGATGGGAAGTTCGTATTGTAATAGAATTTCTTGTTCTAGTCTTTCTACCTCTTGTTCTGCTTGTTGATAAATCTCTCCACCCTTTAGACTTACTCCGCCAGGTAACTGAATGCCATCATACTTGAGCATGTTAGTTCCCCACTGTTTCTTAAGAAGAGCAGTGAAGTATTTCTTTAGCATTCTATCGTTGAATATCTCTGTGTAGAGATTGGGATTTAAAGCAGCGTATGCCTCTACAATAATATAATCTCCGACCGTTGCATCGTTAGTCCAGTCCATATCAATGTGTAATTTGTTAGTAACCTTACTAAATCGTAAGGCCTTATCTGGATTGAAGAAGTCATTGATCAGACTGTTATATCTTCTGAAAGTATCATAAGAGGCAAGAGGTTCAGATCCTCCACCAAAAGCGTTTCCTGTATTGATACCAAAGACATCATTCAATGCCCACTGATATCGTACATCAAACATATTTGAGGATGAAGATTCCATGCGGAAGATTCTAACAACAGATACAATATCAGAACCATCAGGTCCACTTCCAGTAACACCATCAACAGGTGGTAGATTTATAGTAGAGATATATCGATTGGTGATATCTGTTGAAGTTATTTGATGTTTAAAATAGCAACGCTCAACACCATCGAAATGTCTTTCAGTGAAAAATTCTAGTGCTTCGTCTAAACGATCTTCTGCCTGCTGGTAATCTACATTAATTTCAACAACAGGTGCGCCCAATTTACGCATGGCGTAATCGATAATTTGCTCTCTTGATGCAAGACTACCCATATGAGAACCTCCTATGTTCTTAAGTATGTATAAGAACATAGGAGGCGCTATGGATTTCGATTGTTTATATTACTTAATCTTAGGGGGTGGTGCTTGGTTAATAGTAACCTGAACCCTCTCTACATCTTTCATATTCATTTGCTCGATATAATATCGTCTAGTGATAGGATCATTGGCCTCATCAGCAGACGAAGGTTCATAGTTACTAAATCCAGGCATGTTTAAAGGACAAGAAACTTTTGGATAGTCTAGTTTACCATACTCATCACTTTCAGCAACAAGCCAAGTTTGCTTTCTATCACCACATCCACAACCACCACAATATGATTTTTCTGAGTCTACTTTACTTTCTCGTAGGTATTCGCATGGAGGTAGTTCTCCTTGTCCTTGACAAGAAAGAATACGGAGTTGCTTAGTTTTCTTATCGATTTTATTGTTTGATAGACCTCTTGATGCCATAGCGGCAGCAAAAGAACCTACCATACCAATTCTATCTTTTAGGGTTTTCTTTTTTATTTCCTTTGCAGGAGCAAAATTTACATCTTCTTTTTTTTTGTTCTTCTTTTTTTCTGCATTAAGCCTTCGTTGAATATCTGATTCTGACATATGAACTCCATCAAGTTATAAGGGTTAACTTACTATAAACATCTTGATTAATAGCACTAGAAAGTGCATCTTTCAAATCGCTTTCCCATCTTACACTAGTATTTATACCAGTCAAGATTATTCTTATGGTTTCGTCGCTAGATTCTAATCCAACTAGATCGGATGGAACTGCATTTACGAACAAGTATTTAAGAAATTCAAGAACACTACTAGAAGTCTCTGTTGTAGTTTCTATAACTTCACTGAAGTCTATCTCCTTACAGAAGATATTACTTGCAGCCGACCGAGTTCCAAGATTACCTAGAGCGGTAAAGTTTGTTTTAGTGAACTTAGATGTTATGGAAATTGCAACAGTTTCTGCTAGGTTGATTATGAAGTTATCATAGTCTGTTGTAGAAATTGTATTCTTTCTGAAATTCAATTTGTTTATGAATCTTGTATTAGGTATAATAGCATCTTGTATATTGGCTGGAAGTGATGACACATCAACCTCTCTATTAACAATCGTAGGTAATAAACAATCCTTTAAAGATGTGCCACTATCGATTGCGTTATCTAATCCAATATAACTTATGATAGGAGTTTTTGAAATCTTAATAGAAGTTAGTGAATTGCCCAGTAATTCGACATCAGTTAAAAATGGTTTGTTTGTTAGATCTACATTTGTTAGATTACATCTAATTGCACGGAAATCTGATATCTGTGGGAAACTACCTTGAACGGAAGATAATGCACTATTATAACTTACGTTAATATTAGTTAGATAAATCTTATCATCACCAAAATTAATATTAGTTAAGTTATTATATGAAAGATCAACGCTTGTTAGGTACGTTAATGTTGATAGATCATACGATCCTGATATAACATTGTTATTTAGATTAAGAGATTCAATAGCAGGGGCATTGTCAAAATTAAGTCCGATTAGATTACTACCCTTTAAATCTAATATCCTAAGAAGAGGTAATGATGCTGATTCAAAATCTGTTTGTAGGGTAGTCCAATTATCGCCAATTACACCAAACTCTCTTAGGTTTATCATACCATCTAGATTAACATATGTAATTTTTCTATCACTTGGTGGTGGTGCAGACGACCAACCAAATCTAGGATCATTCAATCTTATACTTGTGATATCTGCCGCTGGTTGATTAGTCTGAAGAACAGAGCCACGAAGATTCTGTAATGTCTCTTTCGATCTTGGAATAAAGAAAGGTTCCTGTTTATCTATTCGGAAGAATAGAGGTAGACCAAATTCAATTAAGATACCATCCAAGAATGATCCATCCGCACCATCAACACCAGTTTTGATAAAGTCTCTGAATCGTTCAGCATACCAGTTATATTTCTGTGTAGAAATTTCTCTAGAGTCTGTGAACTTAGTGCTAACTCCAGGCCCGCTAGGTTCGCCCATTGGATCTAGCGAATACAGTCCCATGACATCACTAGCATAGGCTCGTGTTTGACTTATTAATGGGAAGGCAGAAACTGTGGGATCTCCACATTTAGAACCAGCCCAGATATCATTTAGATCTTGTGTATCTAATCTTGCAAAAATACTAACGATCTTGTTATTAGCCGCATCAGGATTGTCGGACTCTTTGCACTGACAAACTGCTGGACTAATATCAACTTGAACGTCACTTAAATCTGTAGTGAGATATGCTACCTTACCACAGTCTCTATCTGTACAAACCGTTCCCGCTCCGTGGAAGAATCCTAATTGTCCTTCACATTCCTCGTATGTTTGTCCATCAAGACATTCAGTTGCAGATGTGCAACAAGATCCTGTTGATACTGGTTCAGGATACGAAGTATCATATACAGCACATGTTTCACATGTGTTAACCCAAGTTCCAAACTGTAGTTCACAGTCCTTGACAGTAAATCCAGATAAGCAAGATCGTTGTTTACCAGTTCTTGCAGTATATGAATTTAGTGCGCCGCCACTAGTAGTTTCATAGTACGAACCTTGTGCTGTAGTGTCTAGAATACAAAGACCCAGTGTGTCTTGAGTTTCAGTTCCATCCGTAGTACAATCACTACACTTTACACCTGGCTCCCATGTACTTCTTAGGAGATGATCATAATTCTGCAAATCTGTGGGGAAAATACCTTCAGCCTCATACCTATCTTTTCTTCTTTGTATAGTTTCCCAACACTGAAAATCTGTTGTCATGTCTTGACAAGTAGTATTGTCTATACTTTCTCCCTCGATAAAACTATCCTGACTTCTTATGTTGTCAACCACAACACATTTACCAGCAAGCATTTTATTTCCTACACCTGAGATGAACGAACTTGCAAATATTTTGCCAGTGGCGGGCCAGTAATCAATATCATCACAATAAATACCTGCTTGCCAAACACCCTTATGGTTTACACATTGATCATATGTTTTTGATTCACATCTCCATCTAGGATTGTCTTCGTTGTTATCATACCACTGACAACCTCCCCACATAATTCCCTTGTTTAGATCACCATCAGTAGAACAAACAACACCACCTTCTTCAATACATGTAGCCTCATCGATTATTAACTCAACAAGCACAGTTTCTCTTGCCTTTAGTTTGAGTCTAGCCATATCTACATCATCGCCGAGAATAGTTGCAATTTGAGTTAATTCATCGTCAGTGTAGGTGGGTAATTCTTCATTTTTATTCCGCGTTCCATCTGCTTGGTAATATTTTGATGTAGTAGGCTTAGAGCAAACTACAGAAAAATCTTCTAGTCCGCTAGGTTGTCTTCTTATGGGTGTTTGTTTTTCTCCAATAAGTCGATCATTTACACAGTCGTAGTTACCACTATTGATAATACAGTTTGTTCCTTCACCCTTCCAAGAACCACTGTTGTTTTCACAATCGACTTTAGTTAAAGTACCAAGACATGTTCCTCCCTTACAACATGATCCTACTTCTTGACTATTCGGTAGTCGTTGAGATCCACATGGATTTGAACTACAAGTAACTGCTAGTTCTGTTGAAATACCATCATGATAAACACCACCTAATTCTAAACAATAACTTTTATTACATGTATCAAAACAACCCTCACCTATACAGCAAGCGTGCTTTACACTGTTAGGCGTAATACTAGAGTTTGCTTGTGTGCAAGTCTTACCTCCAAAGAATTCTGCATCAAAGTTTTCTGCATCAATACAGAATTCTTCTGTTACATTTTGAATACAACCAGAGCATCTTACACATGCTCCATGTTGATCTGAGTTAAAGTTATTGAGACCATCAACCGCACCAGAATCATCTACTGCGGGACATGGATTACTTACACAGGATGAATTTTTTCCTCGAAACAAGCCAAGTTCTCTCTTACAGTCTATAAATTTTACATTATCTTCACATAAAAATTCATTACCATTTGGCTTTAATTTACAGCACGCCCCTATATCATTGGGGTTGGGTTGATTGGCTTTTGATCTTGTTCTAAACTCAATGGGCATTCATATCACCTTCGTTTGAAACTATTTACTGTTTTGCCGTTTAATGTAGAAGTCTTTGATTCTACCTTAGTATTTATCTGTCTAAAATCTATAGTATTTTCTAGACGACTTTGATTTACTTCTTGCCTGTTTACGTTAGAGTTATAGAATGGTGATGGATATCCGTTTCCGACACCCCCTCCATCTTTAAGTCTGGGTCCAAAGACTCTAGCATTTTTCTCACAGATGCTACTTGAATTTGGTTTATATGGCGGGGTGTTTGGATGTGGTACGGTAGGAGTGAAACCTGTCGAAGTACCGCTTCCGCCATTTCTTGGTGGGTTGTTTCCGTTAGGTGTTCTTATGTTAGGGGCACATGCAGTTCCTATGGTAGAAGGACTTGAGAATTGACTCTTGTCGAATATAAATCTACACTGACTCTGAACCCTATCTTCACATACGCCACAATTGTCGGGACATGGTCCCGGTGGTAAACACGAGCAGATTCCACAAGAAGAATTGTTAGAAATATTTTCTAGGTATTCTGGACTTCCTGTTTCATCGTTGATTGTTCCTCTGTCTACTCCATCTATAAAACAACCACCATCAACGCATTTACATGCACCGAGGTTACATATTCCACACACACCTGCAAGTTCATTAAGTGCAGGACATAGTATGTCTCCATCGTTACACAAGGTACTATGCTCCGAACAAATTCCTAAGTTAATTTGACTACATGATCCTGTTCCATTAAAACCAAATTGATCAGCAAGTAGTATTCTATCTTCTAAGACACATGGTGCTGAGGCACAACCACCCTTGTTAGTACAACATGCTCCTGCATCATATCGAATTGGAGTTCCATCTGGAGTAACATACGGAGGGCCTGGATTTGTATTTCTCTTATCACCTGTTGGTGGTTCAAATGATGGTGGATAGTCGGGTGGTAATGGTTTGGATGGACCGCCAACTGGGTTTATTGGTCTTCCAAAACCTGGCTTATTACCGTTGAAACTACAATCAGAACACTTAATTACAACATCACCCACTTCACAATCACCACAATTCTCTTCATCCTCATCATCACAAACTATAGACCAAGTTGCACAACAACATGCACCTACGAAATCTATTTTTTCACATTCTGAATCTGCACATGTTTGCCAAGGACTAAATGCTCCGCCCGAATACGATGTACATCGCTCCTCGGCGTATGATGCGGCACTGAAGTCACCAAATATACCTAGTAGTCTAGATGGGACAAACATCTGATAACATTTACCGGGTCCTATACAACATGCACCTACAATCCAATCACTTCTTGGAGTTCCAGGCCCTCTCGGTCCAGCAGGGCCCATTGGGAATGAAGGAATTTCAAACCCTTCAGTATCATCTATTCCATCGTTATCATCGGGATCATCATCATCGTCATCGTCATCACACCAGTCTCCTGTATCACAACACTCATCTGAGTTTGGATCATCACAACAAGGACTGCGTGATGGATGGCCAGGAGGACAATCACAACATCCTGTATTTTCGCATGTGCAGTTACAAGGTCCAGCGATACTACAGTTAACTGCACCACAGGTGGAATCTATTCCCATGAATATACCTCGTAAAGAGGAACACTCTTGTGGTGTTAGATTAGGAACACAGTTTTCATTACAGAAGCAACACGCTCCACGGAACTCTTGATTACCACAACAATCATCACATTCTGTATCTGCTCCTAACCATTTAATGTTTAATTCTGGATTTTGTAATCCTATGGAATCACATATTTCTTTTATCATGATACCACGACAATCACCGTTTGTGTCGTCACAACAGGCACCTACTGGTGGTGGATCACAAACATTAATCGTTTCACAAATACTACACACATCTTCCGTTACCGAAGAGGGAACAAAGTATCCGTTGATTATGTTACATTGCAGAAGAGTAGATGGTGTTAGACATTTGGGTCTACCCACAATATCCGAATCACCATACTGAGGCAATCCTAAGCATCCTGAGCATAGTCTATTTTCAGAAGGGGTTCCATTTAGTGCAGTGCAAGCGGCTTCATCACGAACATCAATACAACCAAATGGACATGGCGCACAGCATTTAATTGGTAAGTCATTTCCTATATCACATTCTTCACAACTGTTTACTGTCGTTCCATTCATTGCTTCACAAGTATTACAGCCATCTGTTATTGTGGTACAAAATCCTTGTTCAGCAAAACAACATCTCTGTAAAGGTAAAACACAAACATCATCACAGTAGTTAAATTTAAATTCACCACCGCAACAAGATGTACACTGACCTATTATACAACCTGCATAATCAATAATATCAGAATCTCCAATCGGTAAACAGCCTGGACCTTCTGAGCAACATATGTAATCATCAGGTGGTGTAATACCACCAGCATCATCACAAAGAACTCCTGTATTTACTGTACCCTCTAGTCCAGAACAACATCCTCCTGTAATTCCAGCACCACATTCAGGATCACTTCTTCTGAAGCAAGGAACTGATTCCTCGAAGGAACCACCTACTCCATCGCAATATGTTTTATTTACAAAGTTCACACAACCAAGATTACTACAACAAGATCCTAGTTGATCTTCTTTGAATATATCAACATCCCAACCATATCCTGTTTGTGTTGCAAACCAAGTGCCTCCATTATCGATGGTCACTAGGTTTACTATATCAATACCATTTGTGAATGTTGGTGTTCCAGCGAACTTGACGTTGTCTGGGAATCTAACATTGTTTGGTCCACCCTCTACAATAACAGTAATGTTTTTCATTTCAGCAAACTCATTACCATCATTACTTCCGAGTGATATTCCAGCCCGCTGTTCATATGACCAAGTAATACCTGAGATATTAATGGGTGCAGAGACAGAGAAAACATCAGAGTTAGTGACATCAAGTTCTACGTTACCGCTAATCGATCCACTTGCTAATGAATCGCAGTCCGTTGTATTGTTACAACATTCTCCATTGGGCCCTGTCTCACAAGAGCAAATAGAATCACAACCAATTTTCCATTCCCATGCAGTACTGTCCCCCGACGAGGATCCACAACCAGGCATTACTACCATGCGAATCTTACCAAACCACGGACTGCTTGTATTTTCATTTTCAAAATAGTCTTCTTCTATACGAAGACAATAAGTGTGGTTATTGCTACCAGTACGCCGATCGTCGTCGGGTGGATATGGACTATCTGAACACCATGCTTGTCCTCTGAATACTGCACCCTCTAACGATATGTCACCAACACAATTTGTATCAAGAATTACTGCCTGTTCGCTTGGATAATTAACACTAGGCGCACCAGTAGATCCACTCCAAATTTGTGGATGTACACCTACTTCATAACCTTCGTTTAGGTTTTCATATGGAGTATTGAAGGGCCCTCTATCGGTACTTCTTCTATATGAATCATTACCATAACCTTCACCCGCACCCGATTCTCCATCTATGAAAAGAACTTCACCCGAAGTGGGATCTTGAAAGTTTACTTCAGATGCGCCATACAAAGGTTTACGAATTGTTTCAGAATCTTCTAAATTATCTACTTTAGTTCTTAGAACAACAAGTCTGTCCTGTTGAGTAAAGAAACGAACAGAAATACAGAGATAACCAAAACGTTTTCCGTTTTCTTCTGGTGGACTAAATCGAACTAAGTTTGATACATCAAGAATGTATTCTTTAAAACCATCTCCCCCGTCACTTATAGTTTCTGTATTACAGTAACTAGTATTATACTCATCACCAACAGTAGCGATAGCATTTCTGAATTTGACATTTATTGTATCACCAGTTCCAGTTGGATTTGGTCCACCAAAACTATCATAGAAACTACCGGAGCCTCCTTGTGCTTTATATCGAGGAGATAAGAAAAGTAATTCTCCTGTACTACCTGCGTCAACATAACCCGTTGTGATTCCTATTGGAGATGAGATGGAGATTGTATTTTCTGCCCACTCAATACCAAGATCAACGGCAGCAGTTAGTCCTCTAAATTCAAAAGTGGCACCGTTAGGATCTGGACCAGCAGTAGTAGTTTGCTTAAAAATTTCACCGCTCGGATTACCAACACTATCACCAAGTGCAGTCACTCCTGCAACATAAGCGTTCTGTCCAGAAACACCACCAACATAGACAACACTTTCGTCTGATAGTGTTAGTTTGATTCTTTGTTCACCATTAGATGGATCAATTTCTGACCATTTATATCGAGAAACAAACGGAGCCTCTGCACCAGTCACACCAGTACCGCCAGTGTTTCCACTGTTACCAGTGACACCGACTGCTTTAATTCCCTCTGGTCCCGAAGGTCCAGTTATAGATTGAAACGTACTATTGGCCATATGATCCTCTTATTATATATCAGGCTCAGGGAAATCTTACTCTGTATTTAACCTGATCATTAATAAATGTTTTTTCTGTGTTTGTATCAAAGAAGTCTTTAACAGATCTTACAGGCTCAGTTAATTGTTCTACTTCATCGAATGAACTAAATTGTACTATGCTACCTGATCTGGTGGGTATTACATTTGGAATATAGTATATACCTACACCAATTTCCTTGCGGAATCTTATATACTGATCACCTAAAATATCACCAGTCGTATCGTTAATGTTGGATTTCGTGTAGTTTGCCATAAATCTAACGGCATCACTCTCTGTATCGAAAGTGAGTTCTATTCGCCATTCTTCTGGTGGGCCTGGAGGTAACTGTTCAGGAATGTATCTAAAGTTTACTTTTTCAATTTTTAGGTTATTGAAGATCTGATCGCCTGGTACGTATTCGTTTGAACAACAAGGACACTGAGAACCATCAGGACTTAATGACCCACATGCGAGGATCATTGAATTTTCTATATATGGGTTCGTATTACATATTGATGCTGCACAGTCCTGACAACCAATTGCGTCGGCATCAGTTACGATTCCACTAACTACTGGGCTATCAAAGGCAGCCTTTCCACAATCATTGATTCCAAATTGCGTGCATCTTTCTTCCGGAACCATAATACAATCTGTTCCACCATTGAAACAGCAGTTAACTAGAGAAGGCGAATCACATCCGTTACACTCATCACACACTTCAGAACCTTCACTGGCATTTCCGTTAACATTGGTGTTGGTTCCAACCATATCTTTAACACCACATCCACTTAATATTGAGGCGGTGCAATTACCTTCCTCAACAACACGACATCTCTTGGTTCCAAATTGATCTACGTTATAGCAACAATTTACTAGTGTTGGATCTTTAGGATCACCACATGTGTCACAGTTACTGCCATCTAGAGTCCAAGATGGGTTGGTTGTTTCATCTGAGTGTAGGCGGTTTAAACATTGAAACTCTCCTGTTGGATATGCACACTGCCATTCGGCAGTTTCGCTTGACTTGTAACAACAGTGACCCCAGCCAGACTGAGTTGAACAATCAAAATCGTCACATGTAGTATCCTCTACACCCGCATATATGTTTTCATTTCCAACCACATTGATAAACTGAGGGAAGCATACTACACGGTTTGGATCTTCAAAGCAACTAAACGCTCCAGTTCCATCGGTTGCTGGTATTCCCTGACAACAAATTGGTACTAGATCAGTGGAGAAATTACATGGATTTTCTCCTATACATGATCCATCTAGAGTCCAGTTCTCAATACTAATCCTACCACTACCTGCAATAATTGTTCCGTCCGCTGGTAATACGTTATCAGTACAAGTTTCATTATTAGTGTTACAGAATCTACCAGTTGGGTTTACTGCACCACAATCAACACCCTCTGTCCATGAGATAAAGATCAGACCACCTATTCCTGTGGATTCACTTCCGCCTGCTGGACAATCTAATTGGGTTGTTTGTGATGTTACGGCTTCTGCTAGTGAAGGATCGCCATCTTTGTTTAGAACCTGATAACAACAACCTAGTGGCTCCGCACTGCAAAAGTTAGGATCCTTTGGTCCTTCAACCCAAGCACCAGCACACAGATTTTGACATGTATAAGAGTGAGTAGTATTTGTGCAGCAGTTACCGAGAGGATTAGTTCCACATTCGGTACATGCCAAATTACCACCTTCACAGATTACATCCGGCTGCGTCCATCGATCTGGAGGACAATCTGCACTTCTTGTTTCCGTACAATCTCCGTTACAACACTGGCCTAATGGACATGGGTTGTCTGATGGATCACATGACTCTGCGGGGAAGAGTGAGGAGTCCTCACTACACGTTGTCTCTTGTGTGCAGTTTCCAGTTGAGCAGTTCCAACAAGAAACAGTAGGTGCAGTAAACGGATCTACTAGATCTTCAAAGCCACCACACTCAGTACAACTATTTCCTTTACAGAAGATTCTGTTCTGACAGTTTGTGATCAGCAAACCTCTCTGTTCATGTTTCTGAAGGTCGCCTGGAGTCTGATTAATAGTAGTTTCAATTCTATTCTTAGCAGTTCCTGTTTTTGGTTGTAGATCATCTCTGCACTTACCATCTAAACAAAGACCTAAATTGTTGTCTGTTGTTCCAATTAAAGATTGATTTACATTGTCTGGATCGTTAATGCCATAGAGTAATGCAGTATATCTTGGTTCAGGGGCCGTCTCTGATGATCTATCTGACTGTCCTGCAATACAAGGATCAGAAGCACCACAGATAACAGGGACGAACTCAAACGCCAGTCCGCCAGGTAGTGGCGCTAGTGGTTTCATGAGTGTTGTATAGTTTGACTCAGCAGAATAATCAACATACTGTAAAGTTTCAAACTCGGGATTGTTGAAATCATTACAACCCTCTCCTGCCAGATTAGATGATCTAAGATTGTCTAAGAATTCTCTGCATTGTTTAGAGGAAGTAGAAAACTGATCTTTATCGATAGTATTGTAAGTTCCAATATTACTATTACTTACAGTAGACCAATCAATCGATGTTTCATCGGGTCCACAGAAAGGATTTACTAGGTTATTTTCGTCACCACATTCGTTATAGTAAACACTATCAAGATAACTCTTGTACACATCAGCACAAGTATCGCTCCACGCACCACCACTCTTACAACAATCTACTGTGTCTTCTCTAATGGACGTAGTGTATGCACAGAAGGCATTTAAACATGGTTCACATGTAAATACAGAAGTCACACCCTCGTTGACAGGCCAGTTTGATTGTTCACCATTCCATATGAGTATTGGTGTAAGACAATTTCCACCAACATTATTACATGGTTCATTCCACTCTGTATTGGAAGGCCAGTTTGTGGTACTGCACGTTGTGCTATCTAGCGTGTTGAGTATGTTTATGGTGTCTCTTTGGATTGCTTTTCCACAAAGAGCATCATCATTTGCTGATAAGCAGTCGTCTATCACAGTATCAAAACTAGATGCTGCTTGACCACAAACATTAGTATCATCACAGGAATAACCTGTTCCATAAAGTGAATCTTGGTTGCAGTAGGCTCTGAGTGTTGCCGCTGCAATTGCAGTGGGGGCTAGAATGTTTCTATCTGTATTACACTCCATTGCCTTATTGTGTCCAAGACAATAACCCTGAGCCAGAATGCCTGTATCTGCATCTACTGTGGTGACAGGAATATTATAGTCTGGAGTTGAATCATCTTTACCTGTGACATTTAGTTTGTCGTAGTTCGCAAGATCATTGGGGACACCGTTGATATCCACGGTTCCTGCGTAGTAATATAGTTGTTTAGATAAACCATCTGCACAACTTATTTCAGTTGCTTCATATGATATAACTCCTGCACTTGCACAGTTTTTAGTTTCAACTTGTGTTGGAGCATCTGGCTCACATGGGTTACCATCACAACTGGCATTTACATCGTCTCCTGCATAAATGCCTGGTGGGTCAGAACCGATACAGTCGTATTCATTTACTACAGTGCATTGATCTTCCGTACAACACCGACCAGTTTCTAATGGATCTGAACAAGTGTATGTTGGGAGTTCAAAGGTTCCTGTGTTTTGATTGCTTAGTATAACAGAACATCCCGCAGCAAAAACTCCTACAAATTTTTCACCATCTGCATTTTCTTCGCCAATGATTGGTAGACCGACTTCATCTGCTCCGTTATCCAGTAACTGTCTTCTAACAACAACTGCTCTCTTTTCTAGATTTGGTTCTCCAACATTAGACATTTGAATATCTAGAACAGATCCTGCTTCGCTTACAGTAAAGAAATCTGTATCACTTGCTCTAGTAGATGTCCAGTAAGGAACGTTGTTAATTGTATCTCCGATGAGAAGATTGAAGTAAACACTATTTTTCAGTGAGATAAAAGCCATCTCGTTTAGACTTGGGATGTAGTAGTTATTTACATTAGCAAAACCAGGCACATTTAACGAACGTGCATATGGGATTGCTTCTTTAGTTGGATCGTGAGATGCGTTTGTATAATTTTCGTAATATGTGTTATGCAGACCATCGGAAAGTCTATCACAACCAAAGGGTCCACTTATATCATCTACATCAACACCAACTCCCAGAAGTTTAATATCAGGATCTTGACCTGACCCTGTCGCTACGAAAATTTCTTTCATCCATAAGGCCCACTTTCTGAATCCAGCGGGTTGGTTTCCTCCTTCTTCTGTGCAGTTACAATTAAGAACTGTACCACAACTATCACATCCAGAGTTTTCGATCCACTGGCAATTGGAAGGACATAGAGACTGTGTTATTTGATCGTTACATGATCCATCAGAACAACAACATGCACCTGTTGGGATACTTCTACCTGCACAACAATCTACCTGATTACAAATGGTTCCGGCACCCATATGAATACCGCCCGCCTCTACACACTCGGCAGGCAATAAGTTACATAACTTTGTTATGTCCGGCAGACAGCAAGCACCGCGTGTCAGTTCTTCGCAACCATTTTGACCATCAATTATAAATCCTTCGCAAGTTTTTAGATCGTTGAACACACCACCAAGTTCGGCACAAATTTGTCCATTAGATGTTACTTGTCCTTCTATACCAAGACAACAGCAACCTAAATTATCACATGGACCGGGACATGTAAAATCTTCACATAATAGATTTGGGAAAAATAGACCACCAATATCATCACATTTTGTAAGCGAATATCTAAAACAAGAGTTATTCACACAACACGCACCAAGACTACCGTCACAAGGATCTGCATTGCATGTAATTTGATTGAAAAAGGAACCCGAACAGTTTTGTTCGAGAACATAGTCCTTACACTCACCGTCACAACAAGATCCAACTCTCAACGTTCCATTAAAACTTGTATTGTAGTCTTTACCTGCAATAAAACACTGCCAAGTATCTCCATTATTGAAAGTAATGCAGTTTACAATATCAGTGCCAGATCTAGTAAAGGTAGGGCCTGCTGGATTAAACAAGAACTTATCTTCGTTGAATGGGTTGCTATTAGTTGCTAGCCCAGCATTTTTGATTATGAATGTTGTGTTTAGTGTTTCACCAAACGTAACACCTTCTGTTGTTATCGGTTCAAACCCATGAACGTTTGCCACAGCATCTGTAATTTCAAAACCAGATTTACCAACAATATAATGGTTATTTGTAATCGTTGTATCTACAGTTACAGATTCATTATTTACTGGATCATACCTTTTGATTAATTCTTTGAAGTCACCGAGAACGGCCTGAAGAGAACCCTCTTCTGCACTAACACCCTCGACAAAGAAAGTATCATCAGCACCTCTAATGAAAGTGGTTCCTGCATAGTGCAACAACTCACCAGTCTTACCTACAATCTGTGATAATAGTCCAGAACCAAGTGGAGCGTTTAATTCAATATTGGTAGCGGTTTCGTTGATTGTGATGTCTGGACTAGTTCTGAAAGATCGAAAGAATGCAGTATCTCCTACTGAGTTCTTAAAGATCTTTGCTCCGCCACCTAACTGCTGAACGTAGAAGTTTGCTGTTCCTACTGAACCATCTGCACCTGCTGTATTTCCAGAAACAGGTCCGATGGATGCCGTAGTTCCATCAGCATTAATTAGAACTCTACTCTTACAATCTATAGTTCCAGCAGTCCAACCTACCACTGCATAACCAGTCGCACCTGTAGCACCTATAGGTCCAGTAGGACCACTTGGACCAGTTGGTCCTGTTGATCCTGTAGGTGCTTGTGGTCCTCTCGGTCCACTTGGTCCCATGATTGTAGAGATAGAGGAATTCGTCATGCTTTAACTCACTATAGTCTTAATATGTAGGAAAGAATATATCTGTGCCTGAACTAGATTTCAATGGAACACCATACCATACGGTTCTTTTTTCAGTGTCTTTCTTACCTAAACTATAGAATTGATAAACATCTAAACCTGTAGTTAACACTGGATTTACTTTATAAGGGAATATCCAGTTTGCTGGCCATACAACACCGCAAGTTTTTCCATCATCTCTGGGTCTGTTACTACCACCCTTAATAGCGAGAGTAAAGGAACTTGCTCGACCAGATCCAAAATAGTGTTCAAATGTATCGGCAGTTGCAGTAACATCATTAATTTTTATGAACGGAGCAGATGCCCCTTTAACACTACTAGCATTGAGAAGTAAAGGAATTTGAGAAGCATAGATTTCATTGACATCAATAAACCAAGTATTACCCCAAGGCCCCGATGGACCATATTGATTTTCTCGTACATATCTTGTACCAAGATGTAAGCCTGGATCTACATTAAACTCTATAATTCGAGTTGAATCATTTATAAATCCACCACTAACTTCTGTCATACCAAATCTAAAACCAACTTCTCTATACTTACGACCTACTGCGTTTATACTTCTTTTTTCTGGATTGTAATTTAATCCAGACGCACCTCGGACTAAAGGAAGAGCCTCCGCACTATTGCCGGCAATTCCAGTCATGTAGGCTATTTGATTTTTAGTTGATGGTGTGACACCTACGATTTGTTTATTGTCTCTGTACCCAACAAGAATTTCATCTTCGTTTTCAGTAACAACAATACCACCAGTTCCTTTGATGGTTTTGAGTTCTATTGTTCCGATATAACAACCATCGATGAGACCCTTTACAAGTGCAGTAGCACCAGCAGTTCCTATATCTTCGGTGAATAATTTATATACAAAATTACCCAAAGGTCCAAGTGATGCGTCTGATTCGTTTCCACCTATACCACCTATACCACCTCCAGTTCCTTCTCCTTCTACGTCACTAGAAATTACACTAACACCATTAGTGTAAACAGTTTTAACTTGAAGACCGTCTCCGTTTAAGTCTCCAACTATAACTTCAGAAACAGAAGCACCAGTAGGACCAATACCACCAGTAGCCCCAGTGGGCCCTGCTGGACCGAGTTTACCATTAGGACCGAAACCTCCAGTATCACCAGTGGTTCCAACGGCCCCGAAGTTATATCCTATTACGCTGTTTGACATTTATCGCCTCAAGTTACGATTTTAAGAACACCACCATCGTTATACACAGATCCAACTGCCAGTCCAGTGGCACTAGTAGGTAGTTCAGTCAGGCTAAGAGTTTTAAGACTTAACTGATTTAATATAGAAGTGTAACTTGAGTCTCCTATGCGGATAATCCAATTTACGGTAACGTAAGGAGGTAGATTTGTTAGATACTCAAATGTGCTTTCATTGAACCCATGATTAATCGTTCCTGTATTATCTCCGATATCATCCATTTCTAATTTATCATAACCACCCTCTTGGTTTAGACCTGACACTTCTTCTGTATCTACTGGCGCACCCATGATAAATTTATTTCTTAGATCAGGAGTTAAGACTGAATCTAAGGTGACAACAGTTATAGTTTGGTTTGGAAAAATTTGACTTCCGTTTATTACGTTAACTCTTTGTGTTACATCAAACCCATTAATAATTGGTGGAGTAGTTACTATTACATCTTGAGATCCAGATACAGAACCACGAACATTTTCAGTTAGACTGTTATCATAAAAACCAACATGTTCCACTATAGCAGTTTGCCCAATTTGCGAAATAATTTTTGCTCGCACGTTACCCTGTTCTACAATTGATCCATTTGGAATATTAGCAGCAAAGGTGAGCGACTCTCTGAATCCATATCTCTTGTCTATTGCTGTACTAAAGTTTGGATAAGATGTTGCATTAATAGGAGTGCCATCACAAACAGCCCAACCAGATGGAATGGTAGAGGTATCTCCAACAAAGGCGTGAATGGAACCGATTGGATTTACTCCACTCATGTAAATTGCTGTATCTCCACCGAGATAGTTACCAACATAGTTTTTAACCAAACCTCTTTCTTGCGTGATACCAGATCCATCTGGGATTGAGGGCAATCTTACTACGACAGATTTAAGAACTTTTCCTGCATCGTTAGGTGGAATGCTATCTAAAACACCAGCAGTCTCACCACTCAAGAAGAATACTTCTCCTCCTGTTGATCCGTAAATTGTATTATTTAAAATAAATTGTGTTGTTTCTATATCACCTTCAACAACATAACTAAACACACTTGCACTTGTTGTAGTAGAAACCACACCACAAACTTCTGCGTTTGCTGGCGTGTTTGCTTGTGCTAAAGTATAACCGTTAGAAGCAACATCAAAACGAATGACATTACCAGCAGTAAACCCGTGGTTGGTTTGCACAAGAGGTCCAATTGTTAGATTAGAACCTACCTGTGTTACGGTTCCCGCAATAGGAGTCCCTGATATATTTGAACTTGAATTATTGCAATCAGTCATTAGGCGTCAACTCCTGTGTTGTATTCTGCTTTTGCTGCGTATTCTATTCTTAGATCATCGAAAGCCACGGCTCCGTCCCTCAGATACAAGTTAAATCCCTTTTCTGAATTAGAGGCTGCTGAGACTTGTTTGCCAGTACCATTGACACTTCTCGTAGCACTATTATAACCCTTAGTTCCAGAAGTCTTATTGAGATCTTTTCCTGCACTCATATTGAATACCACATTCTGAACACCAGTTGGGGAGAAAATGTCAATTATGGTTGGTGGAGTTCTCATTTCATCTATGAGAGTAAACTGTATGTTACCACTGGTATTCATCGTCACTGAAGGACTTCCGTCTTTAGGAATGTTGGTTCCCGTCACCATAGTGTTTTTACCACGATAATCATTTGAATTATAACTAGTTTGATAGAATCTGTTTGCTCTACTTCTCTCTCTTCTCTTATCCGATGGTGCTGGGTTTGTAACAACGAAACCAGAATCCATTTGGAACTTTGCTAGGTATAGATCGTGATTATATGAAACATCAGCCGAACCAGTTTGACCAGTAGATCCGTTGTAACGATACGGTAATAAAGAGAAGGTCGCATAACTATCATTTGGATTTGTTGTTGCTCCTACTGGGAGATTCTTTGGCTTAAACGATAATGCGTATCGGGTATAACCTGTAGCACCATCAATATAAACTAAATCTAATGTTTGTTTACTTGCAGAACCCCCTGGCGTTCCGTTCCATAACTGCTCATACTCTGCTGCAACGAATCCTGTTACTCCAGTTGCACCTTTCATATAGAACGAAACTGTGACTGGAACTCCAGCGTATGTATTTGCATCTTCAATAATATTGCTGTATAAAATCATATCTCCGAACGTAGAACCAGTAGAACCAGTTTGTCCTGATCGTAAGATGCTATAATATTCAGGATTTCCTAAAACGTTTCCCTGACCGAATGAGAACTTTTCTCTTTTGATTGAGAAATCCTTCTCATAAGATCCGGTGAGTGTACTTTGTCTCATCCAACGATCAGCAAAGTAAGTTTCAGCCGTTCCAGTATGTGCAGCATCAACTCCGATACCTCTTTGCCAGATATCGAATGCACCATTATCCATGACATTCTTTACAGTTCCAGATGTGGTTGAATTAACATATCCACCCGCACCTGCTCCGACGCCGGCGTCTGTACCTCCAGCAACTATAGCAGCAGTAAACGCCTTTGATGATCTCTGTGTAGTATTGAGGTTATTGTCGCTGGGTGTAGCATAACCCGCTGCGAATCTAGTGTTGAAGAAGAATATCTTAACTCCCAACACAATTGCAGATGGAGACAAGAAATCTTGTGTTGGATTAGTGGTTGTTAAACCAAACTGACCAACGGTGCTGTTGTTCTGGTTCATGTATAGTAGAGGATCATCTCCTGCTATTCTATCTGTATGAATTGTATCTCTGAATGTATCAGTGTCTTTTGACATTCCATAGAGAAGTAATTCATAACCACCAGAAACTTCATTCACAACTAAACCGAAAACTCTAGTTTTATTTGAGGTATTTAGTTTTTCATATCCACCACCCTGTTCTTCGAGGGCTATAATATCACCGACTGCAAATCCAGATCCAGAGATTGTTGTTCTCACGGAAACGCCATCTGCGGTTCCGCCACCACCACCAGCACCTCCTACCGTGTTGATTACCTGTCCACGGTAGTTTAGTAAGACGCCTCTATCTGGAGATAAACCAACGAAGACTGGTTTAGAAACATGTCCTTCGGTTGATGGTTCAGTAAGCGTAATGTTACCAGCAGTTGTTGGAGATAAGAAGTAAGGACAACCGACCGAAAGAATAGATGTTCCATCAGTTACACTAGTAAACGTTCCTTCTACTTCTCCGTTGAATGTAACTTCAAAGTCAGAGTTACCATTTACTCTCGAAATCATACCAACGGCTTCTGCGAATGTTGCACCCCCACTAGCAACTGCTAGTGTAAAGCCGGCTGCGTAAGCGTCTGAGGCTCTAACGACTTGACCAAAGTTGAAGCCATGAGAAACACCAGTGACTCTTCTTTTGTTTACACCCCGTAGAATATCAATCCGACCATCACTTGCTCGAATACGAGCGATCTCACCTGATAAAGTTGCACCTGTTACTAGTGCATCATAAGTATGACCGTTTCCGATGATCAGATCAGTTGCTGTTTGTTTAAACGATAAGGTCTTACCATTTTCCTCACCAAATATAATCTGCTGTCTGGTTGCCGAAGCGTAAGTTCCACCACCAACCAACTTGAGATCTTGATTTGTAAACCACTGACCATTATAGTTTAAGAAGTATGGGTGAGTTGTTCCTGAATTCCAATCAGGTCCAACACCACCAGTGAAGGAACCAACTACAATACCAGCGGTTGCCTCTCCTGCTGGTGGATCATTATCACCATTAACATTGACTATACCATTAGGGAAAGAGATTTCACCTGCTGTTGAGAAGGATACGTTTCCAGTAACTACAAGGTTACCATCGATCGTAATACCTTTACCAATGTAATCTGCGATCGACATTTCAAAAGTACCACCAGTTCCGCCATCACGGAAACCTCCAGTAAGACTCAACCCAGTCGCGGCCGCAATATCATAAACCTTCATCAAGTTTAACTTACCGATGATATCAGTATTTGTTAAGGTTCGCCAATCATTAATAGTATCACCTAAAGATACTATTGAGATTTGATCATTGTTGTTTGTGATATCTGCCATTTAAATCTTTCCTATCAATTAGTTAGTTGCTCTTATAGGTGTAGTGTTATCAAACGCCCAGAAGTATGTGTCGTTTCTGAAAATAGCAATGGGAACAAAAAACTCCCCGATAGATCTTTTACCTTGAGCCGATTCTCGTGTCGTCAGGTATCTTGGGGTATCGATAGAAGAGTCGGGTTGTTCTTTTACTCTATATGCAAATCGTGTCGCTCCTGGCGCATTGCTGTTTGCAAATTCATTGCCTGCTGGATCTAATAGAGTTGGATCAGTCTTATAATCCACATACTCAGGGCCAGGAATATTTTCTAGACTCTCTATCTCAAATCCAACGATGTCATTTAAGCCTGGAGCATTACCATTAGGGAGTTGCTCTGAATAAATATTGCTCTTAACGGGAGGGAATGTTAACCAGAAACCATTTGGTTTACTTACTTCGGCTTCACTGGCACCGAGTTGAAAATTAGCAAAGAATTGAGCATTTCTGATAAATGAAAATGTATTTGTAGATGGGTTTACGGCAACTGGAGAAGTGAACCTAGTATCTGTTAGAGACTCTTCCTCTAAGTCAACTCTAGGTTGTCCATGTCTAAACATAGTTCTTGCTGTGGTTGACATTTGGTGCATCATAATAGTTTGCAGTTCAAGAAGTTCTCTCGACTGCAAAGCGTAGCCTGGAGCAAAACCAAGCGACATATAGTTTTTAATTGGACTCCAATCATCCAGATATGGATTGATTGGAAAGAAACTTTCATACCATGATTGCTGAGCCATCTTCTACTCCAATCACAACGGAATTATAAATCTAGTTGTGTATAGTTGTTCTTCAAGAATGTTAAACGTTACTGGTATTATGTATAATAGATCTCCAGAGCCTACCTTGAGTGTTGGTTCAAAAACTTGCTCACATTCAAACGTGTCTCCCTGACTACCAAGAATTGTCTCTCCTGCTATTGGTAGTGTCTTTGTACCTGTAAGGAATAGATCTGCTCGATTACTGTTTCCTGAATCTGATAAATTTAGTGGTTGTAGATCAATAACCTTTCCATCAGTTTTTGATGTTTGAAACTCAACTGAACTGTTAAACTTTAGCCTGTTATCATTAATGGCCTTTGCGGTGGTTATAGTAAATCCAGTACCACTGTTATCCTTCAATTTAACCTTAGTTGCTTGTCTAAGGTTTAATGTTCTATTACCACCAGAACCAAATTCTTGTCCTGCTACTTTTCCTGCAAAGTCACCTGTCGCATATACTGGATTAGCAATCAGACCAAACGCTTGCATGGTAACACCTGGCGGGAAAGAACCGAGTGACGAATCACCTTGCCTCATGTTACCAACAAACATCATTGTTCTTGCCTGTAACGTAGTAGTTGGATCAGTTCCTAAGTCAGTTTCAATTCCACCATAGGAGGACGAAAGAGTAATTTTAGATTCCAAATCGGTCTTGCTAGTAACATCACCATTACTATTTGGAGAATCTATTAAGGAAAGGTTACCTCCAACATAACCAGTTCCCGCATTACCCACTCGATAACCAGTTACCTTATATCCTTTACCAGCCTCGAACGATGTACTAAGTTGAACAGAAGCACCAGATCCTTGACCAACAACTGTCGTTTGTGGATTGGGCATATCAAAGTAAACGTTCTTTTGTCCCAAGTCAATCTTTACATCGTTAATTTTACCTGCGGTAGTCTTTGCATTTTCTTGTACTTGAAACTGACGATACTTAGCACTAGATGTGTTTAAATTTGTTGGTATCGATTTGATTGGTCTTGGAACTGGTAGCCATTTAGTTGTGAGGAACGTGAACAATTCATCACTGACAGAATACAAATATTTCCATGTATAGCCATCCTTTAGCGTAAACTCTTGAGTTCCTACACTAGTGGGTTTGACTTTAGACTGAGTTCTATCTCTTTCTAATCCTGACTCGCAGTTTTTTATACAGAGATATACATTGTAATCATCTGTCATCACATATGGTAAGTATGGATAAATTACACTACCATCAAAGGCAACAGTATACTCATAAAGATTCACATCAGGATCGAATGCGTTATATACTTTACCAGACACCCAATTAAGTCTAGGAACAACTAAAGATACATCATCTTCAGTTACTCTTTCCATAACAACTATATTCTCATAGACGACTTCAGTGCCTTTAAGAGAGTCTGCCGAGACACCACCTGGCGTAGTATCCTTCGCGGCAAAGAAGAATAACTGGTTATCATTCCAGATATAATCAACAGCAGTCTTGGCCACTAAATTACGAAACTGAGTGGAACTTGTATTTGCTAGTGTTCTATTGCTTAAATTTATATTAGTTTGTGATGCCATCTATATTTCCTTATTGTCCCGTCGCTAGGGGTGTTGAGCAAGTCAGACTTTCAAGTGGATCGTTTGGTGAAACGTTAACTCCCTTTGTAGCGTCTGGGATTAAGTTCATTAACCACCCAAGTCTCATATCACCAAATGCTGTTCCTGATGTTGGTCCAACTGACCAAGTATTTGGATGATGATAAACATGCCATAATGTATAACCTCTAGCCGCTGCCGTAGTATATGTATCTGCTGTGTAGGTTGGTCCAGTGTAACCGTTCTCGCCTGAAGTTCCTGCGGTCCATCCAATAGGATAACCACCAGAATTGTGTACTGCTGTGAAACAGTTTACTGATCCTAGTGTTAATGGATTAGTATTATATGGATTATATCCACAAGTAAACCAATCCTTAGCAGAGCAAGCATCTGGAAATGGTTGTCTTGGATCACGGGTGGTTGAGAATGTGTATGCGAGGTAGTGTCCGATTAAAGGTTGT
>TARA_R110002073_G_scaffold292707_4_pt1 | contig 70847 bp, 67 predicted proteins | sample TARA_R110002073 | Tara Oceans TARA_R110002073 (sample SAMEA4397174) | marine metagenome | biome: Polar Biome; feature: [DCM] deep chlorophyll maximum layer (ENVO:01000326); material: water (ENVO:00002006), including particulate matter (ENVO:01000060) such as... | depth 40 m
CGTAATCCCATTACTTTTAGAGAACCTCCACATCCCAACTATGCCGTTCAACCAAGAGGTGAGTGTGTTGGCGAGGCCGCGTAGCGGACTCGCTTTGAGTTGTTCCAAGAGCCTTAGAAGTTTGGGAAGCTCACGTTTTGCTTTTTTCTTAGTCGTGGTCTTCAGCAGCAATAAACGATTAAGCCTTTGCTTGGCGTGATACAGCACCTCGAGCACCGGATACTCAGTTAAGTATTGCCCGAGGTTGATGCGCTGGTCATTCGACAAACGCCACTCATGCCTGCGCATCAAACTCAGTAATCCGCGGTTCTTTCTACCGATCTCATCATGCTGTTGCCAGGCCTTCAAAAAGTGCTGGTTGACGAGCCGAATCACATGAAACCGGTCCGTCACAATCTTCGCATTAGGAAAGTACTTTCTCGCTATGCTGCGATAGGTCTCGGAGAGGTCCATCACAATCACCTGGACCTGTTCTCGACCTCGCAAACGCTTTAGATAGCGCCTTAAACTGAGTTCTGACCTACCTGGTACCACATCAAAGACCTTGTGACTTTTAAGATCCACAAGCGTGGTGGCGTAGCCACGTTTACGAGTAAAAAAGTGTTCATCAATGCCCAAAACTCGAGGGCATTGTCGGTCTGACATCTCCAGGAGTTTTTGCTTTAGAAAGCCCTGATACCAACGTTCAACTGTTGCTGGACTCGAATCATGAGTTTGACTCAGCTTACGTTGGCTGACGACGCCTTCATAGCGCTTCAAAAACTTCTAACCGAAACGCGTCAGGAGAGCGGTAGCGGGGCCTTATGCCCTGGAAACGGTGACGAAAGTATTTTTTCGCAGTCTGGACAATAATACTTCGGCGTTTTGAGAAACAAAGTCAGCAGTTGATTACCTTGTCTTGTGTGCTTCAAGGTCCGTCGGTAGGTCGCTTTAATCTTGAGCCTCGAGCCACCACAGTGAAAACAATCCGGTCGACTCTTTGGCCTCGCATAGACCTTAATATCTCCCTGGCGATCAACAGAATCGACCTCGAGCTCTCTTACGTCTAAAATAGACGCTTGCGTGGGACATCGGTGTTACCTCCATTAAACGATCTTCGTAAAATCAGTTTAATGAATGCCGGTGTTCCCTGTTAATAATGTAGAGCCAACATTGGTGTCACCATTATCCGGCACGTCTTCATTTTCGATACAACCACCAGGAAATACCTACATACCACCAAAGGTTATCTTTTCGTTCTTTCGTAGCCTGAGGGTTTTCACAGATGAGCCTTTCTCGCGTAGCAGGATAACTGTCGCAGCGGGAATGGGCTCAGAAATCTCCTCGATCGGCATCAGATTACTCCAGTTCAATAATGTAAGCTTGCTTACTTTCTTTCATTGTGCAATAAATTGTTGCTTTAATATAGTTGCTTTGACATAGAGGCGAGAACGATCATGCAATACGATATCAAAATTACCGGCGGCATGATTCTTGACGGCAGCGGAAGTAAGGGGTACTCAGGTGATGTAGGCATCAAAGACGGTAAAATTGTTGCCCTGGGTAGGGTGCTAGGCGATGCTGCAAAAACAATTGATGCTGAAGGTAAATATGTGACACCAGGTTTTGTGGATATACACACTCACTATGATGCGCAGATTTTGTGGGACAAAATGCTCACTATCTCTCCCTGGCATGGTGTCACAACAGTGGTTATGGGCAATTGCGGATTTGGTATCGCGCCAACTCGCCCGGCTCATCGTCTGCTGATTGCGGAGACGCTGGAGAGTGTTGAGGGCATGAGTATCAAAGCCCTGAAGGCTGGTTTGGGTGAAGACTGGGGGTTCGAGAGCTTCCCGGAATATCTTGATGCAATTGAAAATAGTGGCTCTGCTATTAATGTGGCAGTGCTGCTAGGTCACACGCCCCTTCGCGTGTACGTTATGGGTGAGGATGCAGCAGAACGGGAAGCAACCACGGAGGAGATCGCCGAGATGCGCAGCCTGGTTTCAGAGGCTATTGAAGCCGGTGCTATTGGTTTTGCGACGTCCAAGGCTCGAACTCATATTGGATATCGTGGCAAGCCTGTTCCCAGCCGATTGGCAAGCCATGAAGAACTCAAAGAATTGACTGGTGCACTGGGTGAAGCCCAAAAAGGTGTGATCCAGGCAACCATCGGCCAGGGTTTGTCTTATAAGGAATTTGCTGAAATTGAACGAGATACGGGTCGCCGAATTAGCTGGACGGCATTACTTGCAGGTGTCCAAACCGAAGGGCCGGGATCGTACAAAGAACAACTGGCAAAGTCAGAGGCTCTGATTGCTGCAGGGCATGATGTTGTGCCTCAGGTAACTTGCCGACCACTTAATTTTGAATTTAATTTCAAAGCACCTTTTTTGTTTGAAAGTGCCAGGATTTTTCAGGAAGTATCGCAATCTGATTTTGAAGGTCGCAAGAAGTTGTACGCTGATCCGGAATTCCGGGAGAAGTTCAAACAAATGCTGGAAAAACCTGGAAATGCGCTGACTGGCGGCTTCCCAAAGTCAATCGTCTCGAATAGCAGTGTCGATAGTATTAATGAACGAGTGCTGTCTGAAATTGCTGCAGAGCAGAAAAAGCATATTGTTGATGTTGCGCTCGACTTGTCCCTTGTGGACGAATTGGAAGTTCGTTTCCGTATGCCGGTGGCAAATGATAATGAAGATCACGTACAGGAATTGTTAGATCATCCCGCCACGGTACTTGGACTTTCAGATGCCGGTGCGCATGCAAGCCAGTTGTGTGATGCCTGTTTTTCTACTCATTTACTCGGTCACTGGGTTCGGGAAAAAGGAACAATTCCGATAGAGCGGGCGATTAGAATGTTGACCTCCAGGCCGGCAGAAGTCTTCGGTATTACTGACAGGGGGACGCTGGCGGAAGGGAGGCCTGCTGATGTCGTCGTGTTTGATCTTGAGAATGTTGGCGCGAGTACCCTGGAACGGATCTACGATTTACCTTCAAATGAAGACCGGCTAATCTCAGAGGCATCTGGTATTGATGCAGTTATCGTAAATGGCGTGATGCTACGGGAAAACAACGTAGATCAGATTAATCCTGTGAAGGATGCTTTACCGGGACGATTACTACGCAATGGTTCTGCGAGCTGACTAATCGTAATCTTGTCTAGCTACAACTTTGATTGATTTCAACGAGGGTCACCTACAATGAAAATAGTTATTATACCTGGTCTGACACTACCGAAAGTTCCTGATGCGCACTTACAGAGAATTAAGGAAATTGTTGGGCCCGATGGCGAGGTCATCGTGACTCAATTCAAAGAAGCCATGCCTCATATTGTAGATGCTGATGTCATTCTTGGTATTATCAACAAGGAAATGTTGCAAAAAGCCAAAAAGCTTCACTGGGTGCACGCGGTCGCTTCAGGTGTTGATATGTTTATGTTTCCTGAATTTATTGCCAGCGATATCATCCTCACAGGAGAAAAGGGATTGGTCGGTGAACACCTTGCAGACCATGGTATGGGGTTGCTCCTGATGTTGACTAGACAACTTGCCACAGCACTGAGGTATGGTCCTGAGGGCTGGAATCATCGTGCCGAGATGCGTGCACATGAAGTCGAGCTCACAGGATTAACGATGGGCCTGGTAGGGTACGGAGGCACAGGAAAAGCTATGGCCAAACGTGCTGTCGCCTTCGGTATGAAATGTATTGCAGTGGACCACAGTCCTATGCCTGGAAATGATGAAGTTGATGTGGTCTGGTCGAAGGACCGCCTGGATGATTTATTAGCCAACGCTGATGTTGTAAATATAGGTTGCCCTCTGACGCCTGATACGAGCAATATGTTTAATAGCGAAACGTTTGAGAAAATGAAATCTTCTGCGTTCCTGGTTAACGTTACCCGTGGCGAAATAGTGGAGGAGCAGGCACTGGTCCATGCACTACAAAGTGGTCAGATACGTGGGGCAGCCCTTGATGTCGTACCGCAAGAACCGCTTCCTGCAGATCATCCCTTATGGCAGATGCCGAATGTCGTCATGACGCCGCATACGGCTGGTGCCAGCCAGTTCCGTGGTTTGCGGAACCTGGATCGATTTATTGTGAATTTACAAAGTATGATTGATGGTAAGGAATTAGCTGGACTGGTGGATAAGGACCTTGGATTTTAGTCTGTGTCAGGCTGTGGAACCGAACATGTAGAGTTCAGGAGAATCTCGCGCACCCGTCTCCTCAGGCCTCCTTCTCGAGTAATATGGTTACGGTTTCTTTAAAGTTATAGGATATAACTTCGAGTATTTTTTAAGCTCAGTAAGCTCTTGATCAGAAATTCCTACTTCTATTTCCTTCGTTGTTCCAGAGGTTGAAGTTTCTATTTCTGCCTTCAGGTGTTCGCATTTGTTAGGCCGGTAGATTCTGCTGGAGCGACGGTCAGTCTTGTCGGTTTCTCTTCTTATCCAGTCTGATTGTTTAAGGTTATCAATGTCCTTACCGATAGAGATTTCACTTCTTGTCATTAATCTTGTGAGTTCAGTTTGCGTCCAGCAATCCTGCTGAAAGAGCTGTACCCAGATGTCCCATTGTGTTGAAGTCAGATTGTATCTGGACAACGCCTTGTCCAGGAAGGCTTTGTGAAGCGAAGAGAGCTGATTAATCGGCGTGAGAATATTTGATTCGGATGCACCTCAGATTTTGTGAAAAACGGACTCCATATTTCCGCCTTCAATCTGTTCCAATAGTCTTATCGTAGGGTTTTACAATCCAAAACGTCGTCATGCGAACAATGGAAACTTGTCGTCAACGACGTATGAGGATAACTACTTTGGGAAGCTTGGGAGTGTCTAGAGAACTGGGGGCGATTCAGAAGGCTATTTTTTATGGAGCGGACATATCCCCTAACTTCTCTAGCATGCTGTCTACTTCACTGTGCTTCAACGGTAATAAATCGAAAAGTTCCAGAAAGCGGAGTCCTTCAACCGCCAATAATACCGTGAGGGCCACATCGGGTTCTGTTGCCTCTGCTCGTACTTCATCAAAGTGTTTCTTTAAGGCAACTTTGGCGGGTTCAAGCAACTCAGGGTCCTCGGCTGAAGCGGCAAGCAGTGCTCTTTGCTGCAATTTCTCTGAGGGTGTTCGTTCTTTCATTGCTTGAATTGCAGCAGAAAGCCGTATATTTGGTGAGCCTTTCCGGCCTGCAATCTTGGCTTCAATATTTTGGGAAAATTGAGCAAGAACTTCAATGATCATAGCCTGTATTAATTCACGCTTGGTCGCGAAATGATAAAGCAGGCCGCCTTTGGATATGCCAGCAGATGCTGCCACCCTGTTCAGGGTGAGGTGTCCTGCACCCACCTCATTGACCACCTCTGTCGCGGCGATGAGTAAGCGGTCTCTTGCTGGCGAAGTCGATGTCAAAGTGCGCTCCATTTTGTTGTTAATTGCGAGTGTCCCAGATTCAGCAGATTTTGCAAGTGCCTCTAGGTTTCCATGCAAACAGCAACGCACTATTGTGACTTTCTATGCAGACAAGTTGCGCTATTTCTTATTCGCTATCTGTAGAGTACGTTACTTCACCATCATTACTGACGAGACACATTGCTTTAATACTTTCGCCGGCGATCTTAAGCTTCATATTGACTTCGATGTGGTGGCCGCGTTGGTAGGTTTTCTTGAGTTTTGATTTTTGGAGGTCATCTTTGTAGAGTTCAGCAATGTGTGCCTTGCAGGCTGTTAAAGCAGCGTTTTTATTGCCAGCGCTCGCAGGGGCCGATGTAATGCCCAGTGCAAGCAACGCGATGAGTACATAGAGTGACTTTGTCTTCATTTCGATAATTCTCCAATGTCGTTAAAGGTTTCGATGCTACTGTGTTAAGTTTTAGCTTTGTAACTGTGCAGTCCAGACGGTACAGTAACAAAGAATTGAGTTTAATGGAAATGCTAAATGCCTTTTCGATTCGTAAACATAGCACCTGAATTATATTTGTAATGCATAAAACAGTAATGCAATATACATTATTGACTGTTGGTGAGAATGTGGCTAGTTTTTAAGTGTCACGTCGACATGTGAAATTGTTCATACATTAAAAAATCTAGACACTAGGAGTACTCCAATGTCTGCTGCACCTATAGCACCCAGTGAGATTATCGACCCGAATTATTACCAGCAAAATGGATATCCCTATAAGTATTGGGATGAGTTACGGAAAAATGCACCCATAGCATACTGCGAGCACAAGAACCTGGTGCCTTTTTATGCGGTTACCCGCTACCAGGATATTATTGATGTTTCAAAACAACCGATGCTATTCGAAAACGCACCGTTACTTGTTTTGCAACCCCAAAGCGCGGCGGAGGGTCAGGAGATGAGACTGCGAACCCTGCTGAATATGGACCCACCAGATCATCGCACTTACCGTAAGCTAATGAGTAAATATTTCACAAAAAATCGATTGAACGCGAGCCAGACCACGCTTGATGATGTAGCAAACAAGATTCTTGATAAGATTGAGGATAAGGGAGATATAGATTTTGTGACAGAAGTCTCGATGACCCTTCCGCTCGCTGTCATCGCCGAATTGCTTGGGTTGCCTGCTGATGATCGTGATCAGTTTTTTAAGTGGACTAACGAGGTCATTGGCTCGCTTGACCCTGATTTCGCACGTGAAGATGGCACCGAGGGCACTGAGCTGGCAATGAAAGCCCTTGAAGAGGTGTTCGAGTACTGTACTAAATTTGTAGAAGATAGAAGAAAGTCTCCTAAGGATGATTTAACCAGTGTGCTGGCTAATGCAAAGGTAGAAGGGAATTATCTGGAACCTCTGGAATTATTGAGTTACATGTTTTTGCTAATTGCAGCTGGTAATGAGACGACCAGAAATGCAACCACCGGTGGTATGCTCGCCCTTTTAGAACACCCGGAGCAAATGGATATTGCTCTAAAAAACCCAGATGTACTCAACAGCGCTGTAGAAGAAATGGTTCGCTGGACCTCACCAGTTATCCATTTCTGCAGGACACCAAATAAGGATGTAAAATTGCATGGTGTTGATATAAGTGCAGGAGAGCATCTTGTTTTATTCTATCCTTCGGCAAATCGTGATGAGAATATATTCACCGACCCCTATCGGTTTGATGTTTTACGAGACCCAAATCCCCAACTTGGATTTGGTATTGGGGAACATCTCTGTCTTGGTGCTCATCTTGCAAGACTTGAGTTACGTGCTGTATTTCGTGGCTTGTTTAACCGCATCGAGCATGTTGAGCTTAAGGGTGACCCTTCAAGGCTAAAATCCTCGCTAATTGGCGGAATAAAACACCTTCCGATGCAGATGAATTTGGCCGCTGCCTAAGATTAATTTGGTCTAGATACAGGAATAGCCTGCATGAAAATTAAAGTAGATCGTGACTTGTGTGAATCGAACGAACTCTGTGTCAGCAGTTGCCCTCAGGTTTTTAAAATGGACGAAAACGATGAACTTGTAGTTCTCATTGAAAACCCGGATGAATCGCTGAGGCATGATCTGATTGCAGCGGTCAATATTTGCCCCCGATTAGCGTTAAGTATTGAGGATTAGAAAATGAGTATGCTACCTAGTAAATCTTTCGCGATGGTTCAGACTGGTCCCCGGAAATTGGAACCACGGGATATTGACATACCAGAGATCGACGACGATTCGGCGATTTTAGAACTGGAAGCCTGTGGTATCTGTGGTAGTGATCTCGAGCAATATGAAGGTGCGATTAAAGTGCCTATGCCTATTATCCCAGGACATGAACCACTTGGGAAAATTGTAAAAATTGGCGATAAGGCAGCCAGACGATGGGGTGTTGAGGTAGGAGACAGAGTTGCTGTGGAAACCATGATTTCCTGCAGATTCTGCAGCTGCTGTCTTGGTGGTCGTTATCATCTTTGTGATAGCAGGCAGATGTATTCGTATATACCCGTGTCGGAATCCCCCAGTCTATGGGGAGGGTATGCCCAATACATGTATCTACACCCCAATACCATCATGCATAAGGTTGATCCGGCCCTGCCACCTGAGATCGCAGTTATTTTTAATCCGCTAGGTGCTGGATTTCGTTGGGGAGTTGAGATACCCGAAACCAAGCCGGGTGATAGTGTCGTTATTCTCGGGCCGGGTCAGCGCGGAATATCCTGTGTTATCGCCTGTAGGGAAGTGGGCGCGGGAACAATAATCGTCACAGGCTTGGCGGCTGATGCTAAAAAATTCGAAGTAGCGAAATTCTACGGCGCGGATCACACTATCAATGTCGAAGAAGAAGATTCTGTAAAACGTGTGAAGGAATTAACCAATGGTGGTGCAGATGTCGTGATCGATGTCAGTGCTTATGCTACTCAACCAGTAAGAGACGCGTTGGACATGGTTCGGCCGGGTGGCACGATTGTTCTGGCTGGTGTTAAAGGTATGAAATCAGTGGATAATTTCATTTCGGATCTGATTGTATTGAAAGAGATCAATATTCGTGGAGCGATTGGCGTGACTTCAACAGGATATAAGAGCGCCATTAACCTGATTGAATCGGGTCGTGTAAATTTCCAAAAAATGCATACCCATGAATTTGATCTGTCGGATGCTGATCTTGCTATTCGCACACTAGGCAGGGAAGTTGAGGGTGAAGGTTCAATCCACTCTTGCCTGATACCGCCAAAATAGCCTGTAGGTTCCATCTCCGCTAAAAACCCCATTGTTTCATCGACACTTCCAAAAATAGCTAATGAGAGACTACCAAAATGGCCGAAATAAAAAAAAGAGACATTCCTCACAATGAAGATATTGCCAAAAATTTCATGAAGAACAAGGGTGGAGCAGGTGGGCTTCACGATTTTCTTGGCTTCAAGATTGTTGAATCAACTCCAGGTGTCATGCGTGGTCAGGTGGAAGTAAGACCTGAGCTACTCACGCCATTCGGTAATATGCATGGAGGTGTTCTTTCTGCCTTTTGTGATCATATGCTGGGTTGTGTTTGTTACCCTGCAATGAAAGCCGGCCAGTGGGCGGCGACTACAGAATTTAAAATCAACCTAACTGCCCCCGTATCCAAAGGTATCCTAGATGCTACCGCTAGCATTATCAGTCTAGGTAGAACACAGGCCGTTATTCGTATTGATGTCATGAATGAAGGTCGGTTCGCAGCAGTAGCGCAAGGGACTGTTACCATTAGGGACCCACGTTAAATGCGGTTGGTAGATCAGCTGTTGTTTCAGCCTAAAACTGAATCTCTTAGAAGGTATCTTTCATGAATTCCCTGGAAGAAGATGGTGGTATGAAAAGCCCACACGGGCAGATCCTCAACCTTGAGTATATTGATAATGAGGAAGGTTTGGGTCAGGTAAAGATGCCATACGCGGATATTCTGGTTGGTGACCCTGACACGGGTGTCCCTCATGGTGGTGTTATTACAACCATGTTGGATACCGCCTCGGGCATGGCAGTTAAGGCCAAAATAGAAGAGATGGAGAATATGGCTATCGCGACTCTGGACCTTCGAATCGATTATATGCAACCAGCCCTACCCGGTGCTGATTTGTTCGCTCAAGCAGAATGTTACAAGACCACCAAGAATGTCGCTTTCGTTAAAGGTGTAGCCTGGCAGAGTGATATCAATAATCCGATAGCGATGTCAGTCGGTACATTTATGATCGGAACAATGAATATACCCCGCAAATGAAATTATTATCAGAGCTTCACGAGGCAGGGGAGGGTAAGAACCTCTCATTGTTGTTGTCAAGAATCCCTTACACCAAATTTCTGGGAATCAATGTGAGAATGGCGGGTTCGCTACTGATCACAGAACTACCATTCCATGAGAAATTGATCGGTAATCCAACTCTCCCTGCTATCCATGGAGGGGTGCTTGGTGCATTTCTGGAAGTCACTGCCGTTTTACAAATTTTGCATGACTCATCATCGCAGAGGTTACCGAAGACAATTGATATTTCAATGGATTACTTGAGATCAGCAAGGCCGATGGACGTCTTCGGGCGTGCCATTGTAACCAGGCAGGGGCGAAGGGTAGCGAATGTGCGCTGCGAAATATGGCAAGACGATGTCAATAAACCAATAGCCTTGTCCCATGGTCATTTTCTCCTTAAGGAGGATTCGTAGCCTACAAAGCTACTGCTTTTAGGGTAACTCGCACAGTCGATTGTTGCCTGCTGCAACACCGTTCGTTTGAGTTAATCTGCATTTTATAGGGAGGTTTTTCCTTATATGTATACTATGATACAGTATGCTTCATTATAACAATTTAAATTAATTGGATTGAAATGACACTTAACAGTAAAGCCTTCATTGCTGGCATATTTGAGCATCCTCTGAGGCTCGCACCCGAAAAATCTTTACCTCAACTTCATGCTGAAGTGGCTAAAGGGGCGCTTGACGATGCGGGCCTGTCCTTTAGTGATGTCGATGGCTACTTCTGTGCTGGTGACGCGCCTGGTATGGGTGCAATAAATATGGCCGAATATCTCGGCTTGGATTTGCGCTATACAGATTCCACGGAGACAGGTGGTTCCTCCCCCGTAGTTCATGTGGGGCATGCTGTTGCTGCTATTGCCGCTGGAAAATGTAACGTAGCCCTCATAACCTTGGCCGGGAAACCCCGGTCATCAGGTCAGGCGACAGGTACAGCCCCAAGAACAATGGGTTCATCGATACCGGAATCGGGATTTGAAGCACCCTATGGTCCGACCACTTCTAATATGTATGGTATGGCCGCAATGCGGCACATGCATGAGTATGGTACCACTAGTGAACAATTAGCCTGGGTGAAAGTGGCAGCCTCGACCCATGCTCAATATAACCCGAATGCTTTATTGCAGGATGTAGTTACGGTAGAAGATGTCGTCAATTCTCCAATGATTTCTGATCCTTTGCACCGCTTGGATTGCTGTGTGATTACTGACGGTGGTGGTGCAGTTGTTATTGTCAGTCCTGAAATCGCAAAGACTTTGAACCGAACTCAGGTGAAAATATTGGGCCATGGAGAAGCGCCTAAACATCTAAATGGCGGGCTTATCGACCTTACCTACACCGGTGCGAAGTGGTCAGGACCATTGGCATTTGATGAGGCCGGTATAACCCCAGCAGACATTGATTACGCCTCAATTTATGACTCCTTCACCATTACAGTTCTCGAGACTATAGAGGATCTGGGGTTCTGTGATAAAGGCGAGGGTGGCAAGTTTGTAATGGATGGCAATCTTATTTCCGGTGTTGGGAAACTGCCTTTTAATACTGATGGTGGTGGCCTATGTAACAATCATCCGGCGAACCGTGGTGGGGTAACAAAAATCATTGAAGCAGTACGCCAACTGAGGGGCGAAGCCCATGAAAAAGTCCAGGTTCCTAATTGTCAATTGGTGCTTGCCCATGGTACTGGCGGATCTATTGGTACTCGAATGGGAAGTGCTACATTAATCCTAGGAGGTGAAGACGCATGAGTGAAGCCATGAAAGTACCTGTTCCGATTATCAATGAGGAGACAAAGCCTTTCTGGGAGGCAACCATCCTGAAGAAATTTCTGATTAAGTACTGCAAGGATTGTGATCGACACCACTTCTATCCCAGGTCAAAGTGCCCACATTGCCACAGTCTAGACACTCGATGGGTAGAGGCAAGCGGGAAAGGTGTAATTTATACTCACAGCACCCTGCGCAGGGCAAAAGTGCCATTCACATTAGCTTATGTGACGCTTGATGAAGGTGTGAGCGTGCTCACTAACATCATTGATTGTGATCCAGATTCGCTTTCCATTGGCCAACAGGTAGAAGTTGTATTCCGGGATAATGGCCAGGGAAGCGCAATGCCTTACTTTACTCCGATGGAGTAATTTGGAGAGATATTAGGGGTGGCGGAATCAAAACTCGATTCAGAGATCAAAAATTGCATACTGAAATTGAATTTGAGGAATGAATAATGGAATTTGATCTAATGACGGGTGGCTTGACTTGGAAAACAAGTGCGAAGCTCGCAACTCAGCTAGATGCGGTAGGGTTTTCCGGTATGCTTTTCACCGAGGCAGGGCAAGTACCCTGGATGATGATTGCGGCAGCCGCATCGGCGGCACCGAAACTGTCTTTTAGCACGGGAATTGCCGTTGCATTTCCACGCAGTCCAATGATCTCAGCCCAGATTGCATGGGAGATGGCACTCAATACTGAGGGTCGGTTTCGGCTGGGCTTAGGTAGTCAGGTTAAAGGGCATGTGATCCGACGATACAGCGCTGTGTTTGATAAACCGGCTCCACAAATGAGAGATTATGTTGCTGCATTTAAAGCCTGTATACGTGCTTTCCGTGGCGAAGAACAACTTTCACATGAAGGCCCATACTACAAACTTAGCCTCTTACCTGCGATGTGGTCACCACCCCGTCATCATTTTGAAGACGTAAAGATAGATATATCTGCGGTGGGTCCGTATATGTGTAAAGTGGCTGGAGAGCTCTGTGATGGTCTGCATGTGCACCCAATGCATTCCATGGCTTATATTGAAAACCGCCTTTTACCTGCGGTTAGAGAAGGGGCAGAGAAAGCTGGTCGGAGTGCCAAAGACATTGATCTGATCATCCCTGTCTTCGCCATTCCGGGAGATTCAGAAGAAGAACGACAAATGATGCTGCAGCGAGCGAAAACCCAAATCGCCTTTTACGGATCCACGCCGAATTATGCATTCCAGTTTGATGATCTTGGTTATGAGGGCACCACAGAAAAACTAGGGGCATTGATGCGCAACGGTGATATGCAGGGTATGGCAGACACTATCACCGATGAGATGCTTTCTCAATTTGCTGTAGTCGCCAAATGGGAAGATATGGCAGACGCTCTAAAGAATCGCTATGAAGGCGTGGCGACTCGTGTTGTGACTTATCTTGCCGCAGAGGACATCAAGCACCACCCAGAGAATATTATGAAATGGGGTGAAATTGCCCGGGCAGTGCGAGCATAAGAAAATTAGGCCGGTGGTCAGTAGACCTGTAAACCTGATGCTTGAATGCGATGTCGTGTCAGTCTTTCCTGAGAGTTTCGCAATATCAGAGATGTAATCATCGGTAAACCTGTTTGGGTTATCTCGCCTCTAATTCCGTGCGTAATGATTGGATAAAATTGCCGAGAGAGTTTCTCTGATGCCTTCCTAGGGCTCTCTTTGCAGGGCCCGTGACTTGGCCTGTTCCAATTCCTACCAGAATAGCTCGGCCGAACTGGTAGGTACTGGTGCGAAGCAATGAAATCAAGCCAAAATTAAATATGCTACAAGTATATGAGGCTAAAATACCAAATGCAGTCTAGAACTGAGTTGAAATTCTAACAATCACTAACCCCGTAAAGAAGGGTAGTGTCTGATTGTTTGTCATAAACAGTTCTTCTTTAGGTACTTTTTTGCGACCACGAATAATGAATGTTAGCAGAATGGCACCCAATAGCTAAGTAAGGCCGGTTACTATTTGCCAAGTCAAAATATTCAATCCTACAAAATTAATTAACCCTATAGCAATGAAGCTGATGAAGGCATTGTCAAAAATCACATGACCCTTGAATAGGCGACATCTATTCGGCAATTAGCAGATCTGCTGTTAACCTTGGCACCTCCATCGGTACTAAATGCCCGCAATCAATAGAGGCAAACTCCCCTTGGGGGCACAATCGGGCCAATTCCCTATACAGTATTTCCGGAAAGTGCCCACCTGAAGCATGGACAATAGTGATTGGACAACTGATGGCGCTGGCTCGATCAAATATATTTAGGTCTCCGGTCTGATCAAAAATCGCTGCTTCTACTTCGGGCGGGCAGCAGAGTTCAACTGATCCGTCTAGCTGGTCCTTGAAACTATAGATCGAATGCGTCTTTATCCCTGGAGGCGAACATTGGTTTGCTCTGCCACTCTTGCGCTGCGACCGATCTTGAAGGCCATACTGCGCGACGTCGCCTGGCCAGGTCGCCAATGCCAGAACCTGGACTGGTCCATGCCGCAGGAAATTTCAATCCGAGTCGTTTAATGGTTTCTGTATTTGGCAACACCGGTGGGTCTAACATCACGACCCGTCCAAATAACTTTGGTTGCTCTGATGCGGCAGCAGCCGTGATGATGCCACCCAGCGAACTGCCAGCGGCAAGCGCGATCTGCTTATCTCCTTTAACCGACAAAATTTCTCTAGTGAGCGCCAACATGTCATCAACTAGATTTTGCCATTGATAGCCAAACGGGGCCAAGGGAGTTGATGAGCCGCCATGCCCACGGAAATCAAATGCGATGACGTGGTAGTGGTGTAGTAAATGCTGCGCAACCGGTGACCAGGTCGCGGCACAGAAACCATTGGCATGTGAAAGTAGCGCCAGTGGCTTATCGTTTTCCCACTCGAAACCGGTCAGGTTTATTTCTCTTGTTATGCGCCAGGATTTTGATTTTGGTTGAACCTTGGGTTTCATAATAGTCTTAGACATGGTGTTGAATTATTGTATGCTACCTGACAAATAAAAAGTTGAAAAAATATATTTTTTGGTGTGTTGAATTGTGGGAAATTTTTGGATCATAGTGATCCGAGGCCCTTCACGATCACGATTTAGATCAAATGATAATAATGGGAGAAAGGTATGGAGACTTGGAAGATTGGCAATGTCACGATCACCCGGGTGGTGGATGTACTGCAAGACATCAATCTGACGATGCTAATTCCCGAAGCTACACCAGATAATCTTGAGCCTATGTCAGGCTGGCTGAAACCCCACTTTATCAATGAGGATGGCACCATTCCTTTAAGTATTCATACTTTCTTAGTGGAGTCAGAAGGCGTGAAAATACTCGTTGATACCTGTATCGGCAATAATAAGCCACGGCCACTTCCGGACTGGAACCTGCGCCAGGGTCAGTTCCTCGAACAGCTTGAAGAAGCAGGTGCAAAACGTGAATCTGTCGATGTCGTTTTATGCACCCATCTGCATGTGGATCATGTCGGCTGGAATACGGTGCTTGAGAATGATCGCTGGGTGCCAACTTTTGCTAATGCCAGGTATTTGATTGGAAAAAAAGAGTGGGAATACTGGAAAAACGAAGATGATCCCTTTGGTGCAGAAGCTAAGCAGGATTCAATTTTGCCGGTTATAGAATCTGGATTGGTTGATTTTGTTGACTCGAGTCATGAGATAACTTCAGAGGTAAGTTTAATACCTACCCCTGGTCATACCCCTGGCCATGTCAGCGTGAAGATCGAATCAGAAGGCCAGAGGGCTGTGATAACAGGTGACCTTTTTCATCATCCGGTCCAGTTTTCACGACCTAAATGGAAGGATATCGCAGACGTCCAGTCGGAAATCGCAGAGGTCAGTCGTGAAGCATTTATGGATCAATATAGTGAAAACACGCTGGTGCTGGGTACTCATTTTGCAGCCCCAACTGCGGGCCGTATCGTCAAGGATGGAGGTGTATATCGCTTTCAGGTATAGCTAGGTACAAGTTGTCTGTCTTGTTGTAAATATGTAAGCATGTTTACATTATAGTGAACAAAATGCACAATCGTCACCGGGGTACACTTTTTGTATAGGAATTCAGATGAATGAAGAACAGAAATTAAAACTTGCAAGAGCTATTACAGATGCGCTACCAGCGCCTGAAGAGATTCGCGATGACTGGGGAAAATTTATTATTGATACAGTTTTGCCCGAAGGCGTCTGGTCACGTGATGGGTTATCTCAAAGAGATCGTAGTTTAATCACGGTAGCTGCGTTGACCGCACTCTACCGGCCGAATGAGTTACGGCTTCATATCGGTAAGGCCCTCGATAACGGTCTCAATAAAAGCGAAATCAGCGAGATCATCATGCATATGGCGATTTACGGCGGTTTTCCCGTGGCAGTTGAAGGAATGCATATTGCGACTGAAGTCTTCTCAGAAAAGTCTGAGAGTGCCTAGCCCCAAAACAGATTGATTGGCGCAAAATCTGGTGACTAATGTTCAATAGAAAAGAGGCAGCGAATAATTTGAGAACTCCAGGGAAACCGCTTGAGGGCCTACAAGTACTGGACTTTTCTACTGTTTACGCGGGTCCTATTTGTGCGCGTATGCTGGCTGATTGTGGTGCTGAGGTCGTCAAGGTCGAAACACCGGGTATGGGTGACATCACCCGTGGCTTTAAAGGAGTTAGTCGAATCTATGCGCATTTCAACGCCGGAAAGTCGAGTATTGCGATTGACCTAAAAACCGATTCTGGTCAGGGTATCGCACGACAACTTATGTCAACAGTTGATGTAGTTGTTGAGAATTATCGTCCGGGTGTCATGGAAAAATTTGGTCTTGACTACCAGTCTGTAAAAAATGAGTTTCCCAGCCTCGTATATTGTTCTATGTCGGGGTTTGGTCAAACTGGGCCATTTGTGGATCGAGCAGCCTATGCCCCCATTGCCCAGGCTTCAAGCGGCTTTGATCGTGCGCACATGGCCTGCCAAAGTGACGTCCAGGATCGTCCGCATAATAGTGGCATTATGGTGGCAGATATTCTGACTGGGGCATACGCGTTTGGTGCAATCCAGACAGCGCTCCTTGGCCGAGCCAAGCATGGGCATGGTGAACACATTGATGTCACTATGCTCGAATCAATGCTGACTCTGATTCCACCTCAGCTACAAAATGCTCAGTTAAGTAATCCAGCAGCAGCACGTAGCTACTGTCCTGTAAGCGTTAAGGACGGTTTCGTTATGGTTTGTATTATCTCTGGCAAAAACCTCCAGGGTTTGTGTAAAGCGATGGGTCGCCCTGAGTTATTGGAAGACGAGAGGTTTGAGCAGACCAATAGAGCCAGAAATCCACAGCTGCTGGTCGCTGAGATTGAGAATTGGTCTACATCACTTACCGCACAAGAGTGCGAAGAACGTCTTAATTCCTGTGGCGTCCCCTGTAGCATTTACAATTCGCCGGCTGATATGTTTGATCACCCACAAACGAAAGCACGGGGTACTTTTACGGAAATATTAGACGATGACGGTGCATTTTTAATCCAGAATCTTCCCTTTCAGTTTACGGGGGTAAATCTTGCTTCTTCAGACCTTGTTGCAATGTTGGGTCAACATACTGATGAAGTATTAGCTAAACGCTTAGGTCTGGCTGAGAAACAAATAGTTGAATTGAGAAAAGTGGGTGTGGTTGCGTAGTAAACGTTAGCTCAACCACCGATGAATTAACTGAGAGCGTAAAATGGTTCAAGCTAGTAGTAAAAAGGATCTCAGATTTGTCATTATAGGTGGCGGTATGGCCGGTATCCTGAGTGCGATTAAACTTCAGCAGGCAGGTTTGAACAATTTTACCCTATATGAGAAAGGGGAGAAGTTTGGTGGAACTTGGAGGGAGAACACTTATCCGGGAATTGCCTGTGATGTGCCCTCCCACCTGTACAGCTACTCCTTTGCGCCCAATCCAAACTGGAGCCATGTCTGTTCACCAGGGCAAGAAATTTTAGAGTATTTTGAAACAGTCGCCAACCAATACGGTTTGCTAGAGTCCACGAAATTTCGTACAGAAATTACCAAGATGGAGTTCAGCGAAGGACAATGGCATCTAGAAACCGATCGGGGAGAGTCAGATGTGGCACATTTTGTCATCGCGGCCAGTGGTGTGCTGCATCACCCTTCTTATCCTGACATTGCAGGTTTAGATGAGTTCGAGGGAACCATGTTTCACAGTGCACGTTGGGATCACAGCATTGAGTTGGAGGGGAAACGTGTTGGGGTCATTGGGAGTGGCTCGACTGCTATTCAAATTGTCGGTGCTCTGGCGGGTAAAACCCGGAAGCTGACCCAGTTCCAGCGTACTCCTCAGTGGATAATGCCACAGGATAATTTCGCCTTTAGTGATGATGATAAACAAAACTTCCGTGATGATCCTGAAGCGCTTCCAGCTTTACGTAAAAAACTTGCAGCGGTGACAGAAGGTGGTTTTTCTGCTGCCGTTGTTGGAGAAAACCCGGAGGCATTGATTCAAATAGGAAAATTGTGTCGCGAAAACCTTGAAAGCAGTGTGCTCGATAGGAAACTGAGGGGGAAATTACAGCCGAGCTATCAGGTCGCTTGCAAACGCTTGATCATCTCTCCCAACTATTATCCGGCAATCCAGCATCCGGATGCGGAGCTGGTGACAGAAAGTATCAAGAGTCTTGAAACTACCGGTGTTCGAACACTGGATGGGAAGTTGCATGAGATAGACGTGCTGGTGTTGGCCACAGGATTTCAGGTGGATAAATTTCTCCGGCCAACAGAGGTCGTTGGCCGAGACGGGATTACATTGGAAGAAGCCTGGAAAGACAGGCCATCAGCCTATCTTTCAGTGATGGTTCCTGAGTTTCCAAATCTGGTTTTGCTTAATGGACCGAACGGTCCCGTTGGCAACTTTTCGTTAATTGATGTGGCAGAGCTACAGGTAGATTATTTTATGCAGTTGGTAGATCTTGTTCGCAACAACAGCTGCACGGAGTTTTCTGCAACAGCAGAGTCAGCAACACGAGTGGAAGCGGAACGCGTGGAAGCGACAAAAAATACTGTATGGGTCTCCGGTTGCAACAGCTGGTATCTGGATGACAGAGGCATTCCGGCGGCCTGGCCATGGGGGATGCAACGGTTCAGGGATGTAATGAGCAAACCAGCGCTGGATGATTTCGAACTAGTCCTCGCGGCTGGGAATTCATGAGAATGCAGCGCACAAAAACCAAGGTGGTTTTCAAATACTTATTATAGGAGAGTGAAATGAGTGAATTTGAAGGAAAAGTTGTTGTGATAACGGGTGCTGGCGGCGGATTGGGGAAATCTCACGCCCTAGAATTTGCCAGGCGTGGCGCCAAGGTCGTGGTTAATGATCTTGGTGGCAGCGTGGATGGCTCGGGAGAAGGCGACGCGGCAGATATTGTCGTCGCAGAAATAAAGGCGGCGGGTGGTGAGGCCATTGCTAATAAGGCTTCTGTATCAGATAGGGCTGGTGCAAAAAGTATTGTCATGGACGCCGTGGATGCCTATGGAACAATTGATATTTTGGTAAACAACGCTGGGATACTGAGAGACAAGTCATTTAAAAACATGACGCTGGATGAGTGGGATCTGGTGATGAATGTGCATATCAATGGCACGGCGTATGTCACACACGCGGCCTGGCCCATTATGTATGCTCAGAATTATGGCCGCATTGTATGCACTTCTTCCGGGTCAGGTCTGTGGGGTAATTTTGGCCAGGCTAACTATGCTTCTGCAAAAATGGCAATGGTTGGTTTGATGAATGTCCTATCGCTTGAGGGCGCGAGCCACAATATAAAAATCAATTGTCTGGGGCCGGCAGCAATCACAAGAATGACAGCGAATCTACCGGGCCGACCTCCAATGGATGCAGACAACCCTCCTGCGACGAGTGCGCCGTCCCTTATTACACCTGCAGTTCTATATATGTGTTGTACGGATGCGCCGAGTGGGAAAATATTCGAAGCTGCCGGTGGGCGTTATTCTACCGCTGCCATGTATGGTAATGAGGGCGCAAACCTGGGGGTGGACGCTACCTATGAAAGCTTTGTGGAAAATCTCGATGAGATAACAGATATGGCCGGGTCAGAAGATGGGGTCGCGAGGCGAAAACGTCAGCGAGCGGTATAGCTTCTATCGATATGCAGGAAGAGCCGTGTTAATGGTTCTTCTTTCGGGCAGTCAGACACTTTTACAATTGAGGTGAGTCGGGTGACAAATAATTTCGATAGTCTAGAGGAATCCGCCGCTAAAGGGATGATAGTGGCATTTCATGCCAACCAGAATCCTGAACGTCTGGCTATTCAGTCTGAGCAAGGTTCGCGAACATACAAGCAGCTCAACAGCAGGATTAACCAAATTGCCAGAAGCCTGATGAAACTGGGTTTGCATAAAGGTGATGCTGTATCGTTGATGTGTACTAACAGACCCGAATTCGCGGAAGTATTGATGGCTTGCCATCGGTCTGGCCTTCGAGTCACACCCATTAACTGGCACCTGACTGCGGTAGAGATAAGTTACATTGTTAATGATTCAGAATCAGTAGCGTTATTTGGAGATGTTCGTTTTGAAGAAAATATCGAAAAGATACTACGAGCCTGTGAGAGTGTAAAAATCAGTGTGTCTATTGGGGGGTATGTAAAAGGCTGCGCGTTGCTTGATGATTTGATAGCTGGTGAGTCCACAGCAAATATCGAGAACCCAATGTTAGGCCAGCAAATGTTGTATACGTCAGGTACTACTGGGTCCCCGAAAGGAGTTTATCGTGAACCGATATCGAACGTTTCCGGTGTTTCTTTGATTGCGGCGGCTGCTGGATATGATCCCGAGACAGATACTGCACTATGTACCGGACCTCTTTATCATGCTGCGCCTCTGTCATTGGATCTGACTGCAGCACTCAATGCTGGAATTGGTATTTATCTAATGGACAAATGGGAGCCGGAAGAGACACTTCGACTGATCCATGATAAAAAAATAACACAGAGCCATATGGTTCCAACGATGTTTCATCGTCTGCTTGCCTTACCGGCAGAGATTCGCAGCAAATATGATGTTTCATCCATGAAATTCCTCATTCACGGCGCAGCTCCATGCCCGGTCCATGTAAAGGAAGAAATGTTTGAATGGTTTGGCCCCATAATATTTGAATATTATGGGGCTACAGAGGGAACTGGAACGCTAATTGACCCCAAATCGTGGCTCAGCAAAAAAGGGTCGGTTGGTCTTGCACCTCCTGGTCTACTAATTGTTGATGGGGAAAATGACAAGGAATTGCCGCCAGGGGAAGTGGGTCTCATTTGGCTTCCAGTACCAGAACAAGGGCGGTTTGAGTACTTTAAAGCAGAAGAAAAAACCGAAAGTGCCTATCGTAACGGCACACACTTTTCTATGCATGATGTTGGCTACGTGGATAAAGATGGCTATCTGTTTATGTCTGATCGTCGTAATGATCTGATTTTAAGTGGTGGTGTGAATGTATATCCGGCAGAGGTGGATGCCTGCCTGTTAAAGCACCCTGATGTCGGCGATGTATGCACCATTGGTATTCCCAGCGAAGCCTGGGGTGAGACGGTTATGTCTGTGGTGGAATTGAAGAAGGGAGTTGGTGCATCCGAGGCGCTTAAGGAGTCCTTGATTGAGCACTGTGCTGAAAATATTGCGAAGTTTAAATGTCCACGAGACATAGAATTTGAGCAGGAGCTGCCACGAACCGAAGCAGGGAAAATTCAGAGGTTTAAAGTGCGAAATTTGTATGTTCCGAATTCAGAGTAGCCCATGGCTTTTGATAAGCAAGTAATGCGCTGGACTACTTCAATAGTTGACAGCTTTGTTTACAACTCCTATTGTCGTCTATTGTAAGTATACTTACCAAACAGCTGCTCTGAATCAGGAGCTCTGAATTTGTCTTTTTTTAGATGTATAAGCCCTGCGGTATTGATGAGATGCGATTTTTAATTAATAAAGGATAAATCATGAAAGCAGCAGTTTTTCACGGCCCTAATATTCCGATGACGATAGAAGACGTACAATTGGATGGGCTTAAACCCAGAGAAATTCGTGTTAAAACAGAGTTTGCGGGTATTTGTCATAGTGACCTGCATTTCGTCGAAGGAATATTTCCATTTCGTGCACCCGCCGTACTCGGTCATGAATCGGCTGGTATTGTTCTGGAAGTAGGTTCAGAGGTTGAGTATGTAAAACCAGGTGACCATGTTATTACCTGTCTCTCAGTATTCTGTGGCTACTGTAATCATTGTTTGTCGGGTTTTCCCAACCGCTGTGGTGGCCGTGCCACGGCGCGCAAGAAGGGAGAGAAGTCACGTCTCTCTATGAATGGTGAACCGGTTGCCCAGTTTGCACATCTTTCTTCCTATGCCGAGGAGCTGTTGGTCCATGAGAATGCCGTGGTAAAAATCAAAAAAGAAATGCCGCTTGATCGTGCGGCACTGATCGGTTGTGGTGTAACCACAGGTGTTGGTGCTGCGTTACGTACGGCAAATGTCGAGGCTGGTTCAACTGTTGCAGTGATTGGTTGTGGTGGTATTGGTCTCAGTGCCATTAATGGTGCGGCAATTGCCGGTGCAGGACGAATCATTGCTATAGATCGACTTGACTCAAAGCTTGAACTCGCCAAGGAATTCGGTGCGACTGATGTCATTAACGCAAGTAATGGTGATTCTGTCGAACAGGTAAAAGATCTAACTCGTGGTGGAGTTGATTATTCATTTGAGGCCATTGGCCTTAAGCAGACGAGCGAAGATGCATGGAATATGTTGGCCACAGGTGGTACTGCGACTGTCATAGGGATGGTCCCTGCTGGCCAGAAAATTGAAATACCCGGTATGGATCTGCTTCAGGAGAAGAAACTTCAAGGGTCCATGATGGGTTCGAATCGGTTCCGAATAGATATGCCAAGATATGTAGACTTCTATTTATCGGGTAAGTTGAAGCTCGACCCACTTATCTCAAGTCGAATTCCGTTGTCAGAAATCAATGCCGGTATGGAAGCCTTGAAGACCGGTGAAGTTGCTCGACAGGTCATTACCTTCTAGGGAACGTCTGATTAGTAGGGGTTTTCATGAGCAGAGTTGACGGTAAGGTTGCTATTGTTTCCGGTGGTGCTCGCGGCATTGGTGGTGAGACTGCAAGGTTGTTAGCCTTGAATGGGGCGCAGGTAATCGTTGCCGATTTGCTTGAGGAAGAGGGTCTGGCCAATGCCCAGGCTATCTGTGACGAAGGGGGGGATGCGATCTATGTGAATCTGGATGTCACCAAAAGTCAAAGCTGGAAAGACGCAGTTGAAGTCGCAAAACGAGAATTTGGCGGGATTGATATCCTAGTAAACAATGCCGGAGTATATATTTCGAAATCTATCTTTGATACGACCCAGGAAGATTTTGAGAAGCTGGTGAGCGTTAACCTTGAGGGGGTTTTTCTTGGTACAAAGATTTGTGCACCGGAGCTGATACGCAGAGCCAAAGACGCAATAGTCGGCAGTGCAATTGTAAATCTTTCATCAGCAGCCGGTTTAGTGGGTTCTCGTAATGCTCCAGTCTACTCTATGACTAAAGGAGGAGTCCGGTTGCTGACTAAGTCAACGGCGTTAGAATTTGCGCGTAAGGGCGTTCGTTGTAACTCTGTACATCCGGGATTGGTGGATACGCCAATGGGAGGGATGGTCCTCAATTCCAGAGGAGAGGAAGGTAATAATGAAGTCCGTGTCGCAATGGTGAATGCGCATCCTATGGGTCGTATTGGAGAACCTAAAGATATTGCTGCCAGCATCATTTTTCTTGCCTCTGATGATGCGGCGTTTATTACTGGAGCCGAACTCGCTGTTGATGGAGGAGTAACGGCTGTTTAAACAAATATTGGTTAGCAGATCGAGGCGATAAGCGGCTGCTATCTATTGGGAATACCTAAATTCCGAGTCTTTAGTCCGTAATTATGGAAAGATACAAGTGTTTACTTACTAATTGGCTATAGCTAGCCATAGCTGATTTTTACTATGGATTTTTGGAGGAAATAGCAATGAGCGAAGCAGTGATGGATGATAGCGATCTAGCGATCATGGATTTGAGAGATTCCATGTTGGGTAGAGACCCCGCGACAATACCGTTAGATGAAATAGATGTGGCCCAGCCTGCATTATTTGAAGCTGATGCCTATTGGCCGTTTATGGATCGTCTGCGTAAAGATGATCCTGTGCACTATTGTAAGGATTCGCAGTTTGGACCTTATTGGTCTGTGACAAAATTCCATGACATTATGGAAGTCGAGGGTAATCCTAAGGTTTATTCTTCTGCCGAGGGAATTAGTATCGCTCCGGTTAATACAGGGGCGTTGCCTGTAGAGATGTTCATTGCCATGGACGACCCAAAGCATAGCGGTCAGCGAAAGACAGTACAGGGTGTAGTAGCACCACGAAATCTTGCAAATTTGGAACCGCTAATTACAGAGAGGGTTGGAAAAATACTCGACGCTCTACCCATTGGCGAGACATTTAACTGGGTTGACAAGGTTTCGATAGAATTGACAACGCAGATGTTGGCGACGCTATTTGATTTTCCATTCGAAGATCGTCGTAAGTTGACCTTCTGGTCTGATGTTGCGACGACCCAGCCAGGACCGAACGGGCTAGTTAAGACAGTAGAGGAAAGGCGGGATGTGCTAATGGACTGCCTAGCCTCATTTACAGAATTGTGGAACGAACGTGTTAATGAACCGCCACGTGGAGACCTGATATCAATGTTGGCACATGGCGAAGCCACACGTAACATGCAGCCATATGAATTTCTGGGTAATTTGATGCTGCTCATCATTGGCGGTAATGACACCACGAGAAATTCGATTTCAGGTGGTGTGTTAGCGTTGAACGAGAATCCAGCAGAGTACCAGAAGTTGCGGGACGACCACAGTTTGATCACAAATATGGTGCCAGAGATCATTCGTTGGCAGACGCCATTGACTTCGATGCGAAGAACAGTAACTGAGGACACAGTGCTTGGTGGTAAAAAGCTCAAAAAAGGAGACAAGGTTATTATGTGGTATGTCTCTGGTAACCGTGATGAAGAGGTTATAGACAAACCTTATGAATTCATTATCAATAGAGTCCGTCCTCGTCACCATCTTTCTTTCGGTTTCGGTGTGCATCGATGCATGGGTAATCGTCTTGCAGAGATGCAGTTGCGTGTTCTCTGGCAAGGAATCATGGATCGATTTGAGTTTGTTGAGGTTGTGGGTGAGCCAGTTCGAAGTTTCTCTACCTTGATTAAGGGTTTCACAGAACTTCCGGTGAAGCTACATCCAAAAAAAGCCTAGGCTGCGTAATTTGAGCTAGATGGGTTAATTTTCTGCTGATGCCAGAGTTTAGGAATAGTCGCTGGATATAGTGTTCAGCGACTATTTTTATTCGTTAGTTTCCTTTGGCTTAGCCATGACAGATTTCAGCGTTATAGCTTATAGCAAGAAGCTTCGGTTAGATGCTTAGCTTCCGGGAGCTTTTCCATCAGGCGGCCAGGATTCAATTCCATCTTCTAGCGGGATATTCAGACTCTGTAGTAACTGAGAGAATAGTCCCCAGTTTCCAATTGCCAGGACTAACTCCACACGCTCTGCTTCCGATTCAACATATTTGCAACACTCTCGCCATGCCGCATCTGAGATAGATCCTTGTTGGAGCACATCGTCTGTAGCTTGCAGAATAGCTTTATCTTCCTTATTGAGTACATCGGAGTTTCTCCAGTCTCGAACTGCGAGTATGTCAGCTTCCGGAATATCCAATTGCGTCGCTACGCGCCAGTGTTGGGTCCACTCATAGACTGCCCCTGTTGCCCAACCTATCCTCATAATGAGAAGTTCGCGCAGGCGGGGATTTAGCTTGTTGTCTGTATATAATAGAGATAACAACAAATCACATACGCGTTTAGCCAATGCTGGGTGTTGCAACAGTACACGGAATACTGAAAGGTTGGCCATTTGCTCGCTTATTCCCACCTCATCAGCCCGGGATTTAGCCTCCTCAATAGACAGTAATGGAACTCTTGCATCACTCATATATCCTCCTTTTTTATCGCTCACAGTTTGCTGGCTCTATAATGTATACACGATTACTAAATTGAGATAATGTAACTCGTATGGTGGGCTTGATGCAAGCTGTAGCACATGCTGGTGCCTAGAATACGTTGTCGAAAATTGACAGGAGTGATAAACATTGAATTTTGAATTTTCCGAAGAGCAAAATTTACTTCGAGAACAAGCGCGGGGGTTTTTACAAGCCAATTGTTCGCTAAAAGTTGTTCGTGAGACGCTAGAAAATGAAGGCGCCTTTAACAAGGATCTGTGGACGAAAATGGCTGAGATGGGTTGGACATCAACTGTCATTCCGGAGGAATTTGGTGGTCTGGGGCTGAGCTATATCGAACTTTCAGTTATCGCAGAAGAACTTGGTCGGGCACTCGCACCGTTGCCGTTTTCATCCTCGGTCTATCTTGCCTCAGAAGCGATCCTTAATTATGGCTCGCAATCTCAAAAAGAAACTTGGTTGCCTAAATTGGCTACCGGCGAAGTCATTGGTACCTTCGCGTTGGCAGAATCAAGAGGTCGCTTAACCCCTTCCGGAATGAAAATGACAAGCGGCGATTCTGTTTCCGGATCAAAAATAGCTGTCCCTGATGGCGACATTGCTGATTTTGCGATTGTTGTCGGTAAGTCTAATTCAGGAGATGGTGCAAGCCTTTCGATCGTTGACCTAAACCAGGAAGCTGTCCAGCGGAATAAGATCAAAACGCTTGACCCTGGTCGATCTCATGCAGATCTGACTTTTTTGAATGCGAAGGCAGAGCTGATGGGTGAAGAAGGGGCTGGTTGGGCGGCGACCCAGGACATTCTGAATCGGGCAGCGATACTATTTGCGTGGGAGCAAACGGGTGGATCAGAGGCTGCACTTGAAATGGCAAAAGAATATGCTCTGGGCCGGTTTGCCTTTGGCAGAGCCATAGCAAGTTACCAGGCTATTAAGCATAAGCTTGCTAATGTTTATGTTAAAAACACCCTGGCTAAATCCAATTGCTACTATGGTGCTTGGGCACTTGATACAGATGCTCCTGATTTGCCTGTTGCAGCAGCGGCGGCCAGGGTCGCCGGGATTCAGGCTTATTATTTTGCCTCTAAGGAGAATATACAAACTCACGGCGGTATGGGTTTCACCTGGGAGTTTGATTGCCAGTTCCACTATCGTCGGGCAAAAATGTTATCCGTGAATATTGGCAGTGAAGCACATTGGCAGGACAAACTTATATCCGGAATTGAACAGCAGACTGCTGCGGGGGAGAATTAGAATGGATTTTAATGACACAGCAGAAGAAACAAAATTCAGAGAAGAAGCCGCAGCGTGGTTAAGATCTAATGTTCCAACAGCGGAGGAGCTAAAGGGGGTTGATGCCATGGGGCAGGCAAAACTCTGGCAGAAAAGGAAAGCGGATGCCGGTTGGGCTTGTTTACGTTGGCCAAAAGAATTCGGCGGGCGAGCTGCTACAGCTATTGAACAAGTTATCTGGGGTCAGGAGGAAGCGAAGGTCGATCCGCCTAATACGGGTGTTTTTATGATTGGCCAAGGTATGGGCGGGCCTACGATGATGGCCTGGGCTACAGAAGAACTGCAGAAAAGATATCTTCCGAAAATGGCCAGTGGTGAAGAAATCTGGTGTCAGTTATTCAGTGAGCCTGCTGGGGGCTCAGACCTTGCTGCACTTAGAACCAAGGCGGTACGTGATGGAGATGACTGGTTAATTAACGGGCAGAAAATATGGACTTCTGGCGCGCAGTATTCAGACTACGGCATAATAGTTCTTCGCACAGACCCTAATGTCCCCAAACACCAGGGCTTGAGTTATTTTTTTGTTGACATGAAGTCAGAAGGTATTGAAATTAAACCCATCAAGCAGATGTCGGGTGCATCGGGTTTCAATGAAGTTTATTTTACTGATGTTCGTGTATCCGATGCGCAACGACTCGGCGAAGTAGGTCAGGGTTGGCAAGTAGCGTTAACCACCCTGATGAACGAACGCGCAACTATCGGTGGTGGGCGTAGTGGTGCAGGATTTAAGACTGCAATGAAACTGGCATCAGAGGTTTATATTGATGATGAACCGGCGATAAAAAATCAAGGTGTCAGGGCAAAGCTGGCGAATTGGTACGTTCAGGAAGCAGGGCTAAAATATACTGGTTTAAGATCGCTAACAGCATTATCAAGAGGTGAAATACCAGGTCCGGAAAACAGCATTGGTAAATTGGTTGGTGCACCGAAAACCCAGGATCTTGCCTCTTTCGCCATAGATTTAATGGAGCAGGCAGGCGTTGCCTGGACACCGGGTCTTGAAGATGATGAAAATTTATTCCAGTCAGCTTATATGGATATACCAGGCATGAGAATAGCCGGTGGCACCGACGAGATTATGGCTAATATTATTGCCGAGAGAGTACTGGGTCTTCCGCAGGAACCCCGAATGGACAAAGGGATACCTTTTTCGGAGGTCCCAACTTCGAATTGATGGTGTAGGCGGAGAGGCCAGCGAGCAGCATTTTCACTCATTCGGTCGTTTGCGATTCTAGTCAACCCCGGTGAATAATACGGTAAATCGTAGAACCACTCGCGACTGGTTCACCGGCTGAAGAAAAAATGTCTACATCTGAGTGGATTATGCTTCCACTTCCGCCGGTAGCTCTGGCCCTGACGATGACATCCCGCTTAATCGCAGGTGCAAATATTTTTATCTTTGTATTGACTGTTGAACCGAACAAGCCCCGTCTACCCAGTTCTGTCGTCATCCACGCCGCAAGAGATCCCGAATGATCCACCGCCGAGAGGAGAGCACCACCCGCGAGTCCGCCGTCTTCTCCTATTGAGGGATCTTTCCATGGCAATAGGAACTCTGCAAAACCATATCCACCACTATTGAACTTCCAGTTAATCTGGGACATGTACGGCATACGGCCATCCATTTTTGATAATATGCTGAGGTTCTTCTGCACGATATCATCGTCAGGCTTTGACAGATTACCAATCCCTGGAAAAGTTCTGCCGAGTTTCATGGCAGCCCCCAGTTTATTAGTTGGTGCCGCCGGGGTGGGCTCTGGTGTAGTCAGGTTATAGATATGATTTGCCGAAGCGAGTAGTTTACCGTCACCATTTACTACGCGGATGATTGTGTAGACGATCTCCTTGCCTTTGCGTAGTACTTCAGCTTCACCAAATATGTCTTCACCCAATGCGCCTGCAATATAGCTGACGTCACAGGCAAGTAACTGTCCGGAGACCCCTTCTCTCTCTTCTGATGACCAGGCTGCAAGAGACCCTGCCGCATCCAGTGTGGCTGCGATAGCCCCTCCATGTAGAGCTGTGGCTGCTGTGGTATTCGCTATGTCATAGGGTAAACGTATTCGAACCCGTCCGTCATTACTGGACTCTAGTTCAAAGCCGACTTTAGTCCAGAACGGTGAGTTTTGAAGTCTTCTCGTCAGTACACCATTGGCACTATCACTCATTTATAAAGGTACCTTGTTAGAAAAGTTGCTGTTCAAGCTAAATAAAAGACCAGTCTATGTCTACTAATCGCTTGTAATTAAGAAGCCCAGACAATTTCCCGCTATCAAATTGATTTTAGTATCTATGCTTATAGTATACTCTAGTGCCTAATAACACGACTCGTGAATAAGTGCATGCCCCTATCTGTGGGCCTAAACAAGATGATTGGAATATGAACAAATTTCGGGAAGAAGTTCGAGCCTGGCTGATAACTAATTGCCCCGATTCTGCCAGAGGCAAGGGTGAACCCGTCACCGTGGGTAGTAAGCTGCCAATAAAAGATCCTTTGCTTTTGGAGTGGCGCCATAAGCTAGGCGAAAAAGGATGGACGATCCCGACCTGGCCCAGGGAATATGGTGGTGGTGGTCTAACGCCTGAGGAGTGCAATGTTCTGATCGAGGAACTTCAACTAATTGAGGCCAGGTTACCCCTGGTAGGACAGGGTGTTTCGATGGTAGGCCCAACGCTGCTTGAATTTGGTACCGAAGAGCAGAAGTTGCGCCATATTCCGAGAATTGCCATGGGTGATGTGCAGTGGTGCCAGGGTTATTCGGAACCGGGGGCTGGTTCCGATCTCGCGAGCTTACAGACCCGAGCGACAGATCAAGGTGATTACTTCGAGATCAATGGTCAAAAGACATGGACCTCTGGTGCGCAGTTTGCAGACTGGATATTTATGCTGGTGAGGACGGACACTGATGTACCTAAACATGAAGGCATCAGTTTTATGTTGGTGGATATGAATCAGGCAGGGATAAAAGTTAAACCTATGCCCTTGATTTCTGGCACTTCAGCTTTCTGCGATACTTTTTTTGACAACGCGAGGGCGGAGAGAGCTGATTTGATAGGGCAACTTAATAATGGTTGGGGTATTGGCAAGCGGCTTCTTCAATATGAAAGATCAGGTCATGGTGGATTAACAGCCTCCAATGCCAGGCGGGCAATGCCGGAACCTGATCTGGTTGCAACGGCAAAACAGTATCTAGGCGTTGAGGCTGATGGCAAAATCAACGACGCAGCGAGCCGTGATCAGGTTATCCGTTTCCAGATGAATGCCAGAAGTTTTAAATCGACACAGAGACGGGCGCGAGCAGAGAATGCATCCGGTCAGGCGATGGGAGATGTGACTTCTATTTTCAAGTTGTACGGTTCTTTCTTAACCCGTGATAGCGCTGATCTCCAGTGCGCGCTAATGGGGTCGCAGGGTTATGGTTGGGAGGGTGACGGCTTTAGTAAGACTGAACTGGAATGGACACGGAATTTTCTCAGCTTCCGCGCGAACACCATTTATGGTGGTACCAGTGAGATCCAGGCGAATATAATTGCCAAACGAGTATTGGGCTTGCCAGAATAGGAAACTGACTGAATGAAATGCGCGTATGAGGGCTTTAATGGCATCAATTTGGTTGCTGATGAATTTGGCGATCGGGAAAATGCAGAGAAATTTGTCTTGTTTGCTCACGGCGGTGGTCAGACTCGCCATGCCTGGCAATCCTCTGCAAAGTTGTTGGCAGCTAGAGGAATGTATGCCTTGTCGTTGGATCTACGTGGTCATGGTGAAAGTGACTGGGCAACGGATGGTGATTATTCCATTGAATCCTTTGCTCATGATCTGGTTAAGGTTGCGGCAACCTTACCAAAGCCGCCGGTTCTGGTGGGTGCATCTTTAGGGGGTATTTCCGGGATGATAGCCACTGGAGAGCTAAAAAAGGATGGCTTTGAAGCATTGGTCCTGGTTGATATAGCACCTAAGATGGATGAAGAAGGGGTTAGTAGGATCGTGTCATTTATGGGGCAGGACCTCGAAAATGGTTTTGAATCACTCGAGGCTGCAGCGCAATCAATTGCTAACTATTTGCCTCACAGAAAACAGCCAAAAAACCTGTCTGGGCTGAAAAAAAACCTACGATTAGGAGAAGATGGACGATATCGCTGGCACTGGGACCCTCGGTTCATGACCGGAACTTCTCGGCCATCAGCGAGTAAAGATCCAGACAGATTAAATAGTGCGCTGAGGTCTGCTCTGATCCCTTTGCTACTCATCCGTGGAAAGATGAGTGAACTGGTTACCGAAGAGGCAGTGGAAGATTTTCGCAGAACCGTCCCCCATGCGAAGTACGCTGATGTGTCAGATGCTGGTCATATGGTGGCGGGGGATAATAATGAGGTATTTACACAGGCGCTTATTGAATTTCTTGATGCGATGTAATCCAACCGCTTCCCTCTTTTACATATTCAACCTTAGCCTTGCCCTGCCAATGCCGTTAGGTTAGATATTATGCCATGTGCCTCGACGACAATACCCTGTACCAGTTGAGCCGCAGGTTTAATATCATGGATTAATCCGGAGGTTTGTCCTGCCGGGCACGAACCATTTTCCATGTCACCATTCTCGCGACCGGCGACAGACGCCTTTTCGCCTACGTGGTGGAGCTGACCCGGGAAAGGTCGCACTTCTTCTGGATGGGCGTCCCAATAATCAGTGAAATCATTTTTAATCAGCCTGCAAGTTTTACCGCTGTGCCCGAGTGTAACTACGGTACCAGTATTGTCGATGTCGATTATTTTTTGTTTGTAATTTGCGTGGGCATAAGATTCCTCCGTGGCAATGAATCGGGTCCCCATCCAGATACCCTGGGCACCCATGGCAAGCGCCATCACGAGACCACGGCCATCTGCAAAACCACCAGCTGCGAGCAGCGGCAAATCAGTTGCATCGACTATTGAGGGGATCAGGACTGCGGTACCTATTTTACCCACATGGCCTCCACCTTCCTGACCGGATGCAATTAAACCATCCACTCCACCTTCGGCCGCTTTTGTTGCGTGCTTGGCGGCACCAATGACTGACATGACAAAAATCCCTTTCGCATGGGCTGCATCCACAATAGCGCGGGAGGGGATACCCAGTCCCGAGATTATAACGGGTACTTCGGCTTCTATGGCAACCGCAGCCATGCGTTCAATATGCTCATCATGCTTATTATCTTGTTGCCCGGGTCGACCGAACAGGATATTGACGCCAAAAGGGCGGCTGGTAATTGCACGTAATGCAGTGATTTCTTCTTTCAGCACTTCTGGGGTCATGTATCCTGAGCCGATACAACCTAGGCCGCCGGCAGACGAAACGGCGGCTGCAAGCTCATGACGGGCAACGTAACCCATACCTGCTTGAAATATCGGGTAGTCGATTCCCAGTTGGGTACATAGCGGTGTGCGAAGTGCACTTGGTTGGGTCCTGGAATTATTAGCTGTATCTTCGGCAATGACCACAAAATTCTCCTTGTCTGGTTATCAAGTTAAGTACTGTAAGGGTAGTGACAACATGTATCTAAGAGAGTTGACGACATTTGTAAATGTACTTACTATCCCAGAGAACGAGTTTGCTACTTTCTGCAACTGTATTCAAATTTGAGTTTAACTGGAGAAACTATGGGCCCCCTTTCATCACTTAAAATTCTGGAGTTCGCGGGTATTGGCCCAGGGCCGATGTGCGCCATGTTGTTGTCTGATATGGGTGCCGAGGTGATCAGAATTGATCGTATGGTGAAAGCTGATCTTGGCCTGAAAAGAGACCCTAAGAAAGACGTAATGAACCGTGGTCGTCGCTCGATTGCTGTGGACTTGAAGCGTCCTGAAGGTGTGGAGTTGGTTCTAAAAATGATCGAACAGGCAGATGCTATTACCGAGGGTTTTCGCCCTGGTGTGATGGAAAGGCTCGGTCTCGGACCTGCGGTTTGTATGACTCGTAACAAAAAACTTGTGTATGGTCGCATGACAGGTTGGGGGCAGTATGGACCTTTATCTCAGGCAGCAGGTCATGATATTAACTATATTTCTCTCACTGGTGCCTTGAACGCCGTTGGCCGTGAAGGCGAGGTGCCTGTACATCCATTAAATCTGGTTGGTGATTTTGGGGGCGGCGCGCTCTATTTGGCCATGGGTGTGTTGGCGGCCATTATTGAGGCGAAAAGTTCGGGCAGGGGACAAATTGTCGACTGCGCCATGACAGATGGTTCGGCTTCCTTGATGTCCATGTTCTATGGTATGAAAAGCATGGGCGGTTGGTCAGAAGAACGTGGTACCAATGCGATTGATACGGGTTCGCACTATTACAATGTCTATGAAACAGCGGATGGAAAGTATATTTCAATAGGTTCCATCGAACCTAAGTTTTATCAGGAGATGCTTGAAAAAACAGGCCTCGTAGATGATGACACCTTGGCAGATCAACAGGATCGAGATAATTGGCCCGATATGAAAGCTCGGTTTTCCGAAATATTTAAAACCAAGAGCCGTGATCAGTGGTGTCAGATAATGGAAGGCAGCGATGTCTGTTTTGCTCCGGTACTCAACATGCAGGAGAGTATTGATCACCCCCATAACATCGCCAGAGAAACTTTTGTAGAGGTCGGAGGCGTTGTTCAACCTGCGCCCGCACCACGTTTTAGTGTTACTCCATCAGAGATTTCGAAACCACCTTCAGCAGCCGGCGAAGATACAGATAGGGTCCTTAAGGACTGGGGCTTTAATGAAGAGGAAGTTGCCTCTCTCCAGGGGAATAATGTTGTTACTCAGAACTAATAGACAATTAGATAAAAAAAGTACTATAGCGAGGAAATTGTATGCGTCTAACTGCACCCAGAATGAACCCACTGCCCGAATCCGAGTGGTCTGAAGAACAGCAGGAACTTGCAGCACCCCTTAAAGACCAATATGGGTTTGTGTTTAATGTCATGACAACACTCATGCGTAATATGCCTCTGCTTACCAAATGGAATCATTTGGCTGGGCACCTAATGGTGACCTCAAGTCTGGAACCAAGATTAAGAGAGATGGTTATCATGCGGGTGGGTCTATTAACGGATTGTGAGTATGAATGGGGTCAACATGTGCTAATGAGCGCGAGCGCCGGTTTGACACCAGATGACCATAGCCGGATTAAGCTTGGTGCAATTGCCCCAGGTTGGTCTGAGGTTGAGATGGCTGTTTTACTTGTCGCTGATGAATTAGTCAGGGATACCATGATCTCGGATGAGACCTGGGGCCAGGTTAGCGAGCACCTGAACGACCAGCAACTAACCGATCTGATTTTCACAATCGGGCAGTACAACATGCTGGCCATGGCGCTAAACAGCCTCGGAGTTCAGCGAGAAACGGGAGTGCCTGGTTTTATGGGTTAGTTTTCTATAAATTCTACCTTTGCTTGCGACAAAACAATTTCTCCGTTCTGGTTTTCACCCTGTACCAGTGCCACACCCGGTCCGGTTTTCCAGATTTTTGTAATCACGTTGTCTTTAAACTCAACCCTCTGGGCAAATCTGCCCGCAAAAGATTTCAGCCGGGAAGGGTCGCTTTCGCAGAGACTCGATAATACAGCTCTGCCGATAAAACCGTAGGTGCACAGTCCATGAGCGAAGGGTTTTTCGTAACCCGCTTTTTGGGCAAATGCGGGGTCAATATGTAATGGTACCCTATCCCCACTGAGGCGATAGATTGCGCCCTGGTCTTCACGAATCAGGTCTGTTATTTCGTGATCAGGGGCTCGCTCTGGTGGTTGATTGACTGCGCTGGTTGAGGGCCCACGTTCTCCACCAAACCCACCACCACCGATCAAAAATAAGGTGGAGTGGGTGGAGAATAGTAAACCCTCATCGTCGGAGCAATCTGCGGTGACGCCAATAACCGCGGCTTTACCTTCTCCCTTGTCCCAAATTTCGGAGATTCGGCCTTGTAAGGTGAATTCCCCTGATGGCGGAATAGGTCGGTTGAGTATTATCCCTTGTTCGCCGTGAAGCATCCTTGCGATTGGCAATTTTACATGCTTGTTGATACTACCCATGGCTTTCATCCCGGGGATTACGGCGTAAGTAGGCAATACAAGTGGACCGTGTCCTTCGTATAAAAAATCGAGCTCTGTATCCGTTTTACAACCAACACCAAGTGCGTAGAGCATTACATCTCTGTCGGTCCATGAAACGGTTGTGGGTTCGAATTCTGTGCCTACAAGATTGGCTGATAGTCCATCACTCATCTCTAATTTTCTCTATTTATTAGTGGATATGTTATATTTTCTTTAAAAAGTCCCAGCCATTTTGATCTAACCTGACGAGAGGTTCGCGAGGTAGTCCGAGCCCTCGCTCGCTGATCACGTTTTTTTGGATTTGTGAGGTACCACCACCGATGATACCCATAAACGAACCCAGGTATTGTCTCATCCAATCTTTTCGGCGCTGATAGATACTGCCGTCATAAAGTGTTCCAAATTCACCCATTACATCAACCGCAAGAGAGTAAATCTCATGAGCAAGATAGGTCGCGGATAGTTTCACTATCAATGCCTCTACTCCGAAACCTTCTTTGTTAATTTCATTTGATAACAATCGTAGCCCGTGGTACTTATTTGCCAGTGATCGTCCTTGCAGCTTGAGTAACCTATCTCGATAAATCGGCATGTCGATGGCGCGCACGCCAGAGATTGTCTCGTCACGCATTAGGTCCGCTACACCTCGAATGCCCGTGGCTGACATTCCTGGGTTACCGAGCATACCCCGTTCATATTTAAGGGTGGTATTGGCTACCCGCCATCCCTCACCACGCTGGCCTACGATATTTGTAATAGGAATAGTTACATCGGTGAGAAACATTTCATTAAAAAAGGCTTCTCCAGTCATAGTGACCAGTGGTTTTACATCGAGCCCCTCGGAATCCATCGGCATCAGCAGATAGCTGATGCCGTGATGTTTCGGTGCTTCCGGTTCGGTTCGTACAAGAATGAAACACATATCTGCAAATTGTGCAGAACTGGTCCAGATCTTCTGCCCATTGATCACAAAATTATTGCCGTCAACGACAGCTTTGGTTTTAAGGCTGGCCAGATCACTGCCAGAACCAGGCTCGGAATAACCCTGTGCCCAGATCATTTCACCGTTGATGGTGGGTTTGATGTATTTTAATTTCTGCTCCTCAGTGCCAACTTCAAGCAGGGTAGGTACTAACATTGAGATGCCCTGATTCTGGATACCGGCGCGTGTACTGGTGGCGACAAATTCTTCCTGGATTATCAAACTTTTGACAATATCAGGCTCTCCACCGAAGCCGCCGTACTCCTTAGGGATAGTTCGTGCAGTGTAGCCTGCTTCGATCAATTTGCCTTGCCAGTCCACCGCCTCTGCTGAAGGGCGGTGCTCTCCCATTCTCATCGCACCAGATTGAGTTTTCTTGCCTTCGGTTTCACAAAAATGACGGACTTCAGCGCGGAATTCGTCATACTCAGGTCCATAGTTTAATTCCATAATGACTCTCCCTATGCTGCGGTAATCGCGTCTGGCGCCCAACCCTGGGCAGCAGCAGCGATGTGTCGTTGTAATTCCGGACCGCCGAGTAACTGGCGATTTACTTCAATTCGTTTAAACCAGAAGTGTAGTCCCAGTAGATCCGTGAAACCCATGCCGCCATGAAGCTCTGTCGTGGCTCGGCTGATGTTCTTGGCCACTTCAGAGACGTGTGCTTTTGAATGGCAGGCTAATAAAGTGACCTCGTCTTCAACCTCATCGAATGCGTAAGCGGCATACCAGACCAGCGAGCGGCAGGGCTCAAGGTCAGTGACCATCTCGGCAAGAATGTGTTTGATTGACTGGAAAGAACCGATAGGCCTGTCGAACTGGAATCGTTCTCGGCTGTAGGCTAGTGCCTTTTTGAACATGGCCTCAGCTGCGCCTAGTGAATCTGCCGCTATACTGATGCGAGCTGCATTGAGAACTATTTCTATTGCCTCAGTGGAAGAACCCTGGGCACCCAACACTTCACAAGGCGTATCGTTAAGTTTGACAACCGCAAAATCACGAGTCTTATCGACTGTAGAGAGGGCTTCTATGGCCACACCCTCCGCCATGCTATCCACGAGTATAAAGGTGCCTGGGGATGCCAGAATCAGCTTGTCTGCATGCTGGCCACCGATGACAAACATTGAAGTGCCGGTTACTTTTCCAGCTTTCACTTCGAGGCTGGAATTTTCCCGATTGGCGACTACATCTGTCAGTCCGACGCCGTAGATCACCTTCCCACTTACGATTTCCGGGAGTAGTTTATCTTTTTGTGCATCGGTTGCGGCATGTTGAATTGCAAGTGGTGCCAGAACGGCGTTAGTGAGATACGAAACAGGTGCAATATGATTGCCGAGCATTTCAGAGACAACCTCAGAATGCAGCATGCTCAGCCCTGCCCCTCCATACTCTTCGGGAATAAGGATTGTGTGTGTACCTTGATCCAGCAAGCCAGACCAGATTTTCTGGTTGTGGTGAATTGATTCATCACAGGATTGTCTGAGTACATCCATGGTCAAATTGGTGTCGAGATATTTGTTGAGCATGTCGCCCAGCATCTTCTGTTCATCCGATAGTCCAAATCTCATAGTGGAGCCCGTCGCTTTAGTTTACTGGTAGATATAGTATGCTAGCATACATTATATATGCAAACAGGCGATTGTCGAGATGGTATTATTTTGGATAGCCTATCAGCGGCAACTATATTTAAGCTAGACGGAATTTATGATTTTACCCCACTACGAAGTTCACAAAGGTGATGGGCCACCGCTGCTCATGGTGCATGGAATTCTCTCGTCAAGAGCACAGTGGTTGCCGAATCTGAATGTTTTGAGGTCGGTTTCAACACCGATTGTGCTTGAGTTATTTGGCCATGGGAGATCACCATCGCCGGTAGATCACAAGCTTTACCATCCGGATTATTATATTGAAGCGTTTGAGGAGATTAGATGTCGGCTTGGTGTCGTCAGGTGGCATGTGATGGGGTATTCCCTTGGGGCAGGACTAACAATTCGTTATTGCCTTGAAAAACCCGAAACCATTATCTCCCAGATGTTTACTAATTCAACTTCGGCCTTTGCTAAATCAGAAGCGACAAAAAAAGTGCGGGATAAGGGCAATGAGATAATTTCGCAATATGAGTCAGGGGGAAGGAAGGCGATAGAGTCTATTCCCGTTCACCCCAAAAATGCTAAGAGAATACCTGCTGAAATTAAAACTGTACTATTGCAAGATTGCGAATTACTAAATCCAATGGGGGTGGCACGGACGATAGTACATACAAATGGGAATTCTTCCATCCGGGATATTGCACACGAGAATTCGGTACCAGCTCTTTTGTTGTGTGGCGTAAAAGAAAAACGATTTACTGAATTCAGAAATTTCGCTGTGGAACAGATGACTTGTCTTGAGGTTGTTGATCTACCTGCTGGCCATGCTGTCAATATTGAAGCTTCAACAGAATTCAATAAAGCTGTGATTGATTTTCTAACCGATGATGGGAAACCTAACCAACTTCATGCAGGCGACAGCGAGTAAAGTATGTTTAGAGAATCTTGTACAATTGTTCATTGCTAACCTGTCCTCTCGCTGTTTCGGTGAGGTATTGAACCTCAGGCGTTTATCAAATCCAGATTGAGAACGAGGTAGCTGGTTATCCCATGAGATAATTACGCAGAAGTTCGTCAGAGCAAACAGACAGAAATCACGCGGGACAAAGTTCATGAACTGGGGTTTTCTCGTACGTTAACACCAAGCCACAAGAGGGTTTGAGGCAAGCCTCTCGACATAGATGGTGTGAGTTGCACGACTGGGTCTTGCAGAAAAGGGTTTGACCTTAATTTGTTGACCGGAGAGTTTCTTTGGGAGTACGAAGTGGCAGGAAAATCAATTTCCGGGTTGGTGGAAATGAGTCGTAATCTGGGTCTATGACAAGGTTGCCCATACAAGGTTGCCCATTTGGCGAGTTTGATGATGAATCCTACTTAGTTTGAGAATCCAAGATTGTTATCTTGTCACTCTTGGTATTTGATATCAGCTGGCTGTTAAGCAGATGAAGGGAACACCTACTTTGTCGCCCGCCACTTTAAGGGCCTGCACCAATGAGGCAGGATAGGACACGCGGCCAGTTGAAAGACGGGCGTCCATTGCTTGCTGTTCTATTTCACCCGGCAGGAAAACCTTTTGGCCAGGCAAGACATCTTCTTCACCTGCAGCCCTAATCTGGAGAACCATTTCTTCGATATCATCGAAATATTCATCCAGGTCTCTGAACGCGCCAGGGTCCATGAGTTGGAAGAATTGTCCACGATGACCGATTGCCACATTGCTCGAGTGGGCAGAGCCTGACAAAATACCTGCCAGAATGTTAGACGCAGTCGCAAGACCGATTCCTTTATAGCCACCAATTGCTGGAATGATTCCTTTCAGTGCAAGTTCTGGATCCACCGTCGGTTTACCTTCGTTGTTCAAGAAACCCCAGCTTTCGGGGATTTCCCTTCCTTCGGATCGTGCACGGAGCACTTTACCTAGTGCCACTGGTGTCATCGCCATATCGAGAACGATCGGTGGTTGGTCGCGTCTTGGGAAGGTCCATACAATGGGATTGTTGCCAAATAATCGGCGGCGGCTGCCAAATGGTGCCAGTGTCGGGACACTGGTAGTCGCACCATGACAAATAAACCCCGCCTTGGCCGCATGGTAAGGATAGTTTGCGCCACAACCCCAATCGTTAGAGTTGCGAATGACTCCGGTAACCATGCCCGAGACTTTGGCAACCTTGATGAGGTGTTCCATAAATCGAGTGACGACAAGTTGGCCCAGGCCATGGTTTCCATCAGCCACGACAATAGCGGGCGATTCCTTAATGATTTTCATTTGTGCACGTGGATCTGTGGAGCCGTCATTGAACCAGTTGATGTACCAGCTGACTCGCTGAAAACCATGAGTATCGACGCCTCGTAGGTCTGACCAGAGCTGGTTGTCCACCACTGTCGAAGCATCGGCTTCATTCATCCCTGCAGCCTCATAGACCGCGATCCCCCACTGCCTCAAGTCATCTATTCTGAATTCAGCGGTGTGTGCCGCTTCACTTCCTGATGGTTTTTCGTCAGGGATTCCGGAGGGTATTTTGTCATTCATAAAAGTATTGAATTCAATATTAGCTGTTGATAACCGGGAGCTTGCTGGTATCGATATTGTAGAGGTCTACCGCGTTCTGAAAACATAACTGTTCGACCTCATTTTCCGGTATACCTTTCATAATCTTATCGAGTATTGGTATTGAATTAGGCCAGATAGAATCGTGATGTGGATAATCATTACCCCAGGCAAGATTCTTCAATCCTATTTCGTGTCGGGTACGTGCACCGATCTCATCATCCTCAAAGGTAATAGTGAAGTTGCGCTGGAAGTACTCACTCGGTTTCATGGTCAGGTAGTCAACAGCATGTTTTGGTGTCCTGTAGTAAGCATGATCAAGGCGATGCAAAATGTGCGCTAACCACCCTGTCTCAAATTCCGCAATGACCAGTTTTAATCGTGGAAAACGCTCGATTACACCGCCACAAATGAGGTCAATCATTGTATTCACAATAGTGCCATGAGCGAGGGTATAACCTTTAATAGTTGATCCAGGCGCACCCCAATGTGGAGGAAGCCCGCCATCCAGAGAAGTTCCGACGAAGATGTGCATGGTTAACGGCAGACCCAATTCCTCGGCAGTTGCCCAGAAGGGATCATAGTCAGGATGGTTATAGGGACGGTCTGGTGATATATGAGCCGGTATCATAAATCCACGAACACCTCTAAGTGCAGCGCGTTTCATTTCTGCGATAGCTGCGTCAACATCAGGAACAGGTAAACATCCTATCCCGATCAAGCGCTCTGGCGCGATAGAGCAATAGTCAACGCACCAGTCATTATGAGATTCGAAAGTTGCCTTGAGTACCTCCGTATCGGGGATCATCCAAGTAAACATATTAAGACTAGGGTACATTACCTCGCCGCAGATGCCATCCTGAATTTGTTCCTCAAGGCGAATCCGGGGATTAAGCACTCCAGGATTAAAACCTTCATAACCTTGGTCAATTAGCTTGTGGGTGGCAGGATCATCCAGACTGTGTCCGGCGATACCTAACCTGCCGACAGGGATTTTCATACCGTTCGGCATGACTAACCAATCGCCTGGTTTACCCTCTATATTTGAAATGATCCTTGGTGCGCGGTCTCCAAAGTGTTTGTCTAGTACGTCAAAAACCTCTCGGGCCTCGACGAAGTGTGAATCGCATGAGTAGTAACGCATAGCAATGCCTTTATGTGAGTGAATAATGCGCTGAGATTAATCCCAAGTTGTTGTTTAGTAGTTTGTTGTGGAAATCGTTTAAGTTAAGGCGCAATGGAAAGTTTCTCCTGAACGCCATGCTTTTCAATTAGGCTCGAAATAAGACCACTGGCTTTGGCTTCATCAACAAATTGGCTCAACCACGCCAATGCCTCAGGGTTTCCCTTGTTTACTCCTACAGCTTGTTGTACCGAGGCGAATTTGCCATCGAGAACCCGTGCGCCTGGTAACTCTTTGACCAAGGTAAGTAGATGCGGGAGCAAACCTGCGTAGGCATCCATCTTTTCGTCAGCAAATTGGTTGAAAGCTTGTTTGATTCCCGTAGGCCTTAAATCTGCACTCTTGATATTATTTTCTAGCCACAACCCGTAAGCGCTACCGGCTGCGAATGAAATACGTTTTCCGGGTTGATCTACCTCATCAATTGACTGGATTGTGGAGCCAGCAGGTACCAGATAGGTTGACTCGATTTCCACATAAGGCGCAGTGAAATCCATTCTTTTAGTACGTTGTGGTTCTGCACCGATGTTGCCAATATCCCAGAGTCCTTTACCTGCCGAATCTGAAATTTCTTTTGGCGTTTTAAAGGGGATGAATCTAATCGGTACTCCCAGTGCATCTGCAATTGCTTTCGCAAGATCTGGTGATAGGCCCAGCGGTTCACCACTATCAGTTTTCCCGACTACCAATAGAAAATTCGACATGTTGATTGCGGCGCGCAGCTCACCGGTTGGCGTGAGTTGTGCAATAATTTCGTGGCTAATTCCAGTCATGGTGCGGTTTCTCGTGAAATAGATTAGCTTAAGGAAAAACCAGCATAGCCACTGTTAGCTTCATTTTCGCAATGCTCTCTGTATGCTGGTGCCCCCCCTGCATAAACCTGGAAGGTGCGCTTTTGTTTCTCTGGAACATTCGAATTGACGCCTGAAAGCCACGAGTTGACCTTCATGAAAGGTGACATTTCTCCGACAGCAAGCACTTCCTCGGTCCAGGTTTTCTCTGACTCTGGTTTTGGTTCCACAAGCGTGAGGTCGTTGGCACGCATATGTTCCAATAAGTTGGTCACCCAATCAACATTCTGTTCAATGCATCTTGGTATGTTGCAAAGGGTGGCGGCGTTGTGTGGTCCAACCAGCGTAAACATGTTGGGGAAGTCTGTGCTTTGTATCCCGAGGTATGTGAGGGGACCATCCGCCCATTTGTCTTTAAGTTTTTTATTGTCTTTTCCGGTGATATCAATGCGATTGAGAGAGCCTGTGACAGGATCGAAGCCGGTGGCGTAAATGATGTAGTCAAAACTAAAATCCTCTTCGCTGGTTTTAAGACCGTTCGGTGTAATCTCTTCAATTGGTGTTTCCCTGATATCAACAAGGCGTACATTGTCCCTGTTGTAGGCTTCATAGTAGTTGGTTTCAAGTGGTACGCGTTTCGTACCAAAGCCGTGATCGGTGGGAATTAATTTTTCTGCGATTTTTGGATCATTCACCCTCGAGCGGATTTTATTGGCAACAAACTCAGTCCTTGACTGGTTCGCTTCTTCTGTCATTTGGGTATCGTAAAAACTGGCGACCCAGATGCCAAATCCTTTGTCCGCATAAAGTTTTTCATAAAGCGCATCACGTTCTTCAGTCGTAACTTCAAATACACTTCGCATGTCGGGAGAATGAATAAAACAGCCATGAGATTCGCTGCATTTCCTGAATATCTCAGGGTAGCTGGCTTTGATTTCTTTTTGTTCCTCAGGGGTGATGACATCGTTATTCAAAGGCGCACACCAATTGGGATTACGTTGAAATACTGTCAGGTGTTCAGCCATCAGTGCCATCTCTTGTATGACCTGCACACCTGTTGCGCCGGTACCAATCACTGCCACTCGTTTGCCACTGAAATCGATTGATTCTTTTGGCCATCTAGCCGTATGCCAGGAACCACCTTTAAAACTATCCATTCCACTATAGTTTGGCATGGTGTGGGCAGAAAGCGGCCCAACAGCGGTGATTAGAAATGGCGCGGAAGCTTTTATGCCGTTGTCTGTTTTAATATCCCACCGATTATTGTTTTCGTCAAATCTGGCAGATTCAATTCGGCTGTTAAACTCCATGTTCTCGCGCAAAGCGAATTTATCAGAGACGAAGTTCAGGTATTTCTCGGTCTCTGGCTGCCTCGAAAAATGTTCACTCCACTCCCATTCATCCAGCAATTCCTCTGAGAATGAATATCCGTAGCTATAACTCTCTGAATCGAATTTGCACCCAGGGTAGCGATTCCAGTACCACGTGCCGCCGACTCCTGAGCCCGTTTCAAAGACTCGCACAGATAGACCAGCCTGGCGGAGCTTGTAGAGTTGGTACATACCAGCCATACCTGCACCGATGATGATGGCATCATACCTCTGTGTATCAGCATCGATTGAAGAAGAAGTCGGGTCATTTTTAGTCATGGTATTCTCGTTATAGGCCTGTGTTTTGTGAATTGTATTATGGTATGCCGGTTTCGTGGTCGTTTATCCAGATGATTTTTGCTGCGCGGCTGGTTACTTCCAGTTAAACATGTAATCATATTTACAATAATTTGCAATACCTATTTTTCTAAGCCAATAGCGAGCCTACTTCCATTGATCGGTTGAGCACGTCGACGAAGAAACATCATTCATGAGGTTCTAAACAGAGAGTTTAATTTGCTGGTATCTTGTCGAAGAGATATTTTGCATAAGACCAATTTGTAATGAAGGAGACTTACGATGAACTACGACGATATTCTATACGAAGAACGAAATGGGGCAGCGTGGATTACCATCAACCGCCCAGATGTTTATAACGCATTTCGTGGAACAACCTGTGAAGAGTTGATCAAAGCTTTTAATAAGGCGGGTTACGATCCAAATATTGGTGTCATCGTATTTGCTGGTGCTGGTGACAAGGCATTTTGTACGGGTGGTGATCAATCAGCTCATGATGGAAATTATGATGGTCGTGGTCTGATCGGGCTGCCGGTTGAAGATCTGCATGCAGCGATAAGGGATGTGCCCAAACCTGTTATTGCCAGGGTCCAGGGTTATGCCATTGGTGGAGGTAATGTCTTCGCCACCATTTGTGATATGACGATCTGTTCTGAAAGTGCAGTATTTGGTCAGGTTGGGCCAAAAATGGGTTCTGTCGATCCTGGTTATGGTACTGCTTACCTTGCTCGCTGTGTTGGTGAAAAGAAGGCTCGAGAAATATGGTATTTGTGCCGGCGTTATTCTGGGCAGGAAGCAGTCGATATGGGGCTTGCCAATATTTGCGTCGCCGATGATCAGCTTGATGCTGAGATAAAGAAGTGGTGCGATGAAATAATGGAAAAAAGCCCGACAGCATTGATGATTGCTAAACGTAGTTTTAATGCAGATAGTGAACATATCCGTGGTATCGGTAATCAGGGATTTGTTTCCCTGAAAATGTACTATGACTCTGATGAATCAAGAGAAGGAGTCGAGGCGCTGGCTGAAAAGCGTAAGCCGGACTTCCGAAAGTTTGCGAAGTAAATCTGCGTTGATCTAGGAATAACTAATGGATTTTTCATTCACGCAGGAACAGAATCTTTTTCAGGAAACCATCAAGCGCTTTGGTGCGAAAGAACTCGCGCCATACTATCAGCAGCGAGAGCAAGAGCAAATTATCGATAAAGCGCTGTGCTTGCAAATGGGTGCTCTTGGAATGATTGGTCCTGAGTTGCCGGAGAAGTTTGGCGGCCTTGGACTCGATAGTGTCACTGCTGGCATAGCAGTAGAGGAAGTTGCGAGAGCTGACTTCAATGTATCGTACATACAGCTTCTCGGCTCACTCCTGGGGACGTTGATTGCGCAACATGCCGCTGAAGAAGTCGCTGGGCGTATCGTTGATGGCATTTGTGCGGGAAGGACTATTGTTGCTCTAGGACTCACTGAGCCGGGTGGAGGTTCAGATGCTGCTCACCTGAACCTCCGAGCGACAAAAAAAGGCAGTGACTATATTTTGCACGGCGAAAAAACGTCTATTTCTCTGGCAGATCAAGCGACTGATATAGTTGTATTTGCGCGTACCGGGGAGTTGAATGGTGCAGGTGGAATATCTGCTTTTTTAGTGCCTATGGATTCAGTGGGCATAAGCGCCTCTCGTTTCGATGATCTTGGTTCCGCTGCAGTAGGTCGTGGCTCGGTTTTCTTTGATGAAGTTGTTGTCTCTGAAGAAGCCTTAATTGGTGCTGAAAATCAGGGTTTCCGCGTCGTGATGCGTGGCTTTGACTACAGTCGGGCACTGATTGGTCTGCAATGCGTTGCTTGCGCAGAGGCTTCCATCGCTGAGTCTTGGGAATACGTTAAGGAACGTGAGGCATTCGGCGGGCCAATCGGGCGGTTCCAAGGTGTGAGTGAGCCCTTGGCGGAGGCGGAAACCCTGCTCTACGCGGCGAAGCTGCTTTGCTACAAAACCTTGTGGCTAAGAGACCAGGGAGAACCACATACCTCAGAGGCTGCCATGTGTAAATGGTGGGCACCTCGTGTCGCTTTTGACGCTATTCATACTGCGCTGCTGCTACATGGGCATTATGGATATAGTCGTGAATTGCCTCATCAACAGCGGTTGCGAGATGTGCTGGGGTTACAAATTGGCGATGGTACTCAGCAGGTACAAAAGATGATTATTGCTAGAGAGAAAATTGGTCGAATAGCAGTGCCCTATTGAAGATCAATGCAAAGAAATATAAATGCTAGGTAAGAAAGGGCAAGGCAACAGTTGTATCTAGTGTAGAAATGGAGAATAGAATATGGATCTGGATCTTGCCAATAAATCGGTCATCGTAACTGGCGGTGCGTCTAATATTGGCAGGGCTATTAGCCTTGGTTTTGCTCGCGAGGGTGCCAATATTACCATTGCTGAACTTGATCAGGAGTTGGCGGAAAAAGTAGCCGATGAGGCCCTTAAATTAGGCGCTGCAGGGGTTCAAGTTGTCAAGACAGACGTTACAGATATGGCACAAGTGCAGTCGATGGTGGGCCAAGCTGTGAACAAGTTTGGGGGTGTAGATGTTCTTGTTAATAATGTCGGCTGGGATGAACTGATGTTTTTCACACAGACAACACCTGAGTTCTGGGAAAAAATCATCAAGATCAATTTTGTTGGTATGTTGAACTGCACCTATACGGTACTGGAACATATGGTGAAGTCAGGTGGTGCGATTGTGTCGATTAGTTCTGACGCGAGCCGACAAGGAGAGGTACGTGAAGCTGTTTATGGCGGTATGAAAGCTGGCATCAACAGTTTTATGAAAACTATCGCCAAGGAGAATGGCCGATATGGTGTTCGATGTAATGTTGTTTGCCCAGGCGTAACAATTCCTAATGAAAGTGAGGAAGTCAGTGATGGCAGTATGTGGGCAGACCGTACCGCCATGTTCACGAAAGAACAATTTGAGAAAATAGCTGCTACCTTGCCCCTCAAGAAACTCGGCAGGCCAGCTGACCTCGCGAATGCTGTGTTGTTTATGTCCTCGAATGCAGTGGCAGGGCATGTGACGGGACAGGTACTAAGCGTGAGCGGTGGCTACAGCATGATTGGTTGACATCTGGGGTGTGTCACCAGATTCGAAGCAGCATTTTTGATAAAAGTGAGCAATCGTTCTTCTAATTGCAATTTTGGGGTGATTCCAGATGAATGAATCGGTTATTTACCATTCCAGAGATAGGGTTTCCCTACTTACACTGAATCGTCCGGAAAAGTTCAATTGTATTTCCCGGTCTCTATTAGAAGGTATCGAGTCTGGGATTAAACGAGCAGAACAAGATACAAGCATACGAGCGATTGTTATTAATGCTTCCGGCAAGCACTTTTGTACGGGTGCAGATCTTATCGAGGTGAAAGAGCATAGCAAATCCCGAGAATCACTTGATCAATTTATCGGCTATGGTCACTCCGTTATGCGAAAAATCGAATCAACATCTCTGCCTGTCATTGCCGAAATCAACGGATACTGCCTTGCCGGTGGTCTGGAATTGATGATGTGTGCGGATGTGGTTTTCGCCGAAAAGGAAGCCAGAATCGGTTGTCAACATTCGCAATATGGTCTAGTGCCAGGGTGGGGTGGCACGCAGAGACTGCCCAGAATAGTTGGAATGAGAAGAGCCCTTGATTTAATGTATTCTGCACGTTGGCTGACGGCAAAGGAGGCCGAAGAATGGGGTCTGGTGAATCACGTAGTTCCGTCAGCGACATTGGGTTCATCCGCATATGAGTACGCTAGAACGCTTACGCTAAAAAATCCGGAAGGTCTCGCCGCAATGAAACAATTAACCAGGCAAGGTGCTGATTTGTCTCTGCAAGATGCGTTAAAGCTGGAGCAGAATCTCGCGGTACCGGCCTTAAGTAGTGACAATGTCGCAGAGGGGCTAAACGCATTTCATGAAAAGCGAGCACCCCATTTTAGGTAGAATACTGAATAATGAAAGCGCTAAATGCTATTCAGCCACAGAGAGCTAAGGGGGCAGGCAGTGGATCAAAAATTACAAGTTGAGATTGCAGAACGATTGTTTGCGCTGAAAGATACCAAGCAGACAGACCTTGCTGAAGCCGTCTACAAACAACCTGTGTTGGACTACTTCTCCCAGGAAGTCAGTGAAAGGGAGAGGGCACTCTTTTTCCGACAGTATCCCCTGTTGATTTGCCTGAGTTGTGAGATGCCGAAACCTGGTGATTACCATTGCGATGACTTTTCTGGAGTCCCAGTCATCGTTGTCAGAAGAAAAGATGGGAGCGTTGCGGCTTATCTCAATATCTGCCGTCACCGTGGCGCCCGGCTTGCCTGCGACAATGGCAGCGGCCTTCGACAACTGCGTTGTCCCTATCATTCTTGGAGATACGCTGCTGATAGTGGGAATCTTGTTTCAATCCCGTTTGATGAGGGTTTCGCTGAACTGGATAAGAAAGAGTTTGGCCTGCACCAATTACCGGTTGTAGAGTATGGCGGTCTAATCTTCGTCAAGCCGACTCAAGGAGACCCCATTGAGCCATCTGGATTTCTGGCGGGGTTTGAATCGGATCTCATCTCCTATGGGATAGAAAACTACCATCATTTTGAGACTCGTGTTCTCGAAGCCAAGGTTAACTGGAAATTAGTGGTCGATACTTTTTTAGAAACGTATCATCTAAATAGCCTGCACCGCGAAACGGTGGCGCCAATACTTCACAATAATTTGAGTGTATTTACTGCGCAGGGAAATCACTTGAGGATGGTGGCTGCGAGAAAAACATTGGATGAGCTGAGGGATATTCCAGAACATGAGTGGGATCTGATTCAGCATTCAGCAATTATCTATGTATTATTTCCAAACACCGTTTTTATCATGCAAGGTGATCATTTGGAAACATGGCGAGTTTATCCGGGTGAGTCGCCTAATGAATCACGGATGCATGTATCACTCTACACACCCGAAGCCGCTTCAACAGAATCTGCTAGTCAATACTGGGCTAAGAACATGGACTTGTTAATGGCGACAGTTCTCAAGGAAGACTTCCCTCTGGCGATGAACATCCAGAAGGATTTTCCTACTAGCGAAAGTGATATGGTATTTGGTCGAAATGAGCCGGCACTTCAGTATTATCACCGCAAATTGAAAGCAAAGCTTGGCTCTTAAGTGTCCTTTTAAGCTTATTTCCACCGTTTTGCCCGCCGATTCTGGGTCGGGTGCCAGTGCTGGTGATTGCTGGCGCAATTGGTTCAACACTGTTAGCTTCTGTAGTGGTACTTGTTATTGATTTTCACCAATGATTAAAGAGGAGGTTTGCATCTTAATCGAATTGATTTTTGTTATGTGAGCGATGAAAAGCATCGAAGGGTGTTGACTCATTCGCATTGTCAGGTATTAACATGGCACTACCGACATTTAGGCTGGCTCCTCCATCGACCCTGAATACCTGGCCAGTGATGAACGCAGCAGCAGGGCTTAACAGGAAGCTAACCATCGCACTGATTTCAGCTTCAGTGCCGACACGACCCATAGGCGTCGTCTCGGGGAAGTGTTCAATCGCTCTGAGCATTCTTTCGTCGGTATAGGTACCGAAGCCACTGGAGGCAATGTATCCCGGTGCTACTGCGTTGACCCGAATATTAAATTCTGCCCATTCAAGTGCGGCTGTTTGTGTCAGGTTATGTACAGCTGCACGTGCTGCTCCAGTGTGCCCCATTAGTGGAACGCCACCTTCTTCGTTGGCCGTGATGTTAACAATACTGCCACCCCTGTTACGCAGGCTATGATCGAATGCAGCTTTTGACACATTAAAAGTCCCTACCAGATTGTTGCGTATGACAGCTTCGAATCCATTGGTTGACATTTCGCTAAGCAAAGCTGGGAATTGTCCACCGGCACAATTAACTAGTGCGTCAATAGATTCACATTTCACAAGGGCGTCTTCTATCTGACTAGGTTCTCGAATGTCACAGGTAGAAAATTGTGCTGACCCACCATCTTCCATTATCTCTTTCTTAACCTTGGCCAATTTCGATTTTGTACGTCCGAGCAATAATAGGTCAGCACCTAGGCTAGCCAATTCATGTGCGATACAACGACCAATTCCTGAACCACTCCCGGTGACAATAATTCTCGTACCGCTAAAGAGATCACTGGTGAATATGGATTGATATGACATAATTATTTAATTCTTTTTCATTTCACTGCTTGCAGCCAGACGCACTGGTTCATAAACAATGAGCTCTTGACCATTCTGGTTCAAAATACGGTTTTTTGTTTTGATGACTCCACGATCGGGGGATTTTGATGTTGGCCTGCTTTCCAGGACTTCAACTTCCACGTGAATGGTGTCGCCAACGAAAGTGGGGCATCTAACTTGAAAGGACATCTCAAGGAAGGCAAGCCCGGTGTGTTGCAGTGTGCTTTGTACTAACAACCCCTCGGCGAAACAATAAACCAGAGCTCCTGGTACGAGCCTGCCGCCGCTGGGGGCGTGTTCTTTAGCATATTCTGCATCGGTAAATAATACTTCCAACATGCCAGTAGCGTTAATAAAATTCACAAGGTCAGTTTCTGTGACTGTTCTGGAAATGGTCTTAAATCTGTCACCCACCTTTAGCTCGTCCCACCCAAGTCCCAAGCCTACAGTCCGAAGTTCACTCATTCGTTATTTCCCTTTTGTCTACCAGTCATTTTCAATGCCCGAATTGTGTACCTATGGAGATGGGGGATGCCCGGCGCGGATACCTATCTGCCTTTAAACGATGGTGTCCTACGTTCGGCTGTCGCGGTAATACCTTCCTTGATATCTTCGATTTTGAATAGCCAATTTTGTTCACTAAGCTCTCGGTCAGTGGCTGCTTTCACAGCGTCGGGTAGTCCTGCACGAAGAGTTTCACGAACCGAGACAACTGCGAGTGGTGCACTCATTGCCAGTTCTTTTGCGAATGCGTGCGCCTCTTCGAGTAAATTTTCTCTGGGTACCAAACGATCAATCAGACCCATTTTCAAGGCTTCGATGCCTTTTACTCTGCGACCTGTATAAAACATATCATACGCATGTTGCTGGCCGATGAGGTTCGGCAGTGTGTAGGTCAGGCCAAATCCCGGATGAAAACATAATCGCGTGAAGTTAGCTGCAAATCTTGCTTCAGGACAAGCGACTCGAAAGTCGGGAACCAGGGTTAACCCCAGGCCACCGCCGATTGCGGCACCATTTACTGCCGCAACAATTGGCTTTTTGCTAGAGAACATTCTAACGGCTTGATTGTATATGTGTCCTTTTCCTTTTTTTGTAAGCCCCTTTGCAGTTGGGTTTCCGCTCTGAAAATTTCCACCACCGGAAAAGGCGCTGCCGTTGGAAGTTAACAACAAGGCCCGACAATTCTCTTCCCGGTCTAGTTCTTCAAAGCAATCAGCGAGCGAACTGAGCATTTCTATATCAAAAATAATTCAGTTCACCATTGTCCATCTCAATCGTCGCAATATAATCGCTGTCGAGTGTGACATTAAGAGGGCTATATCCACCAAATTTTGACATTGAATAAATCCCTTTAGTCACAAACGCGCTAACTTTCTGCTAAATGCTTGCCGATAATATTGCGTTGTATCTGGTTGGTACCTTCAATGATTTGCAGTACCTTGGCATCACGAAAATATTGTTCAATTCGATTCCCTGTGGAAACGCCGGCACTACCAAATAATTGAAGGGCATCGGTCGCTACTTTCATGGCTGTATCGGTCGCATAACATTTTGCCATGGCTGCAACTGGTGCCAATGCTTTCCCCGAGAGACCATTGTCAACAGCGGCAGCAGCTTTGTAGACCAGCAATCTTGATGCTTCAGTTTGCATCGCCATATCAGCCAGCATCCAGCGCACACCTTGAAAATCTCCAACTGATTGGCCAAAAGCCTGCCTTTGTTTCACGAAATCAAGTGCTAAATCCAGTGCACCCTGGGCAAGGCCTACTCCCCGGGCACCGATTATTGGTCTGCTCTTGCTAAAGGCCTCCATGATGAGTTGGAATCCTTTGCCTTCAGCACCCAGCATGAGTTCATTCGGCACGAAGCAATCATCAAAATACAACGGTGATGAGGGTACCCCTCTTGAGCCCATCTTGTTCTCCGAGGGTCCGATGGTAAATCCCTTCGATCCTTTTTCGACAATAAACACGCTGATGCCACCGTGTCGTTTCGATGGATCTGTTTTCGCCGCGACGACGACAAAATCGGCGATAGCAGAGTTGGTTGAAAAGATCTTGCTACCATTGAGCAGATAACCGCCATCGCATGGTTCAGCCTTTGTCGAAACACCAGCGACATCAGAACCCCCGCTTGCTTCAGTAACTGCGATTGCCGAGCGCAACTCGCCACTGGCAAGCCCTGGCAAAAATAGATCTTTTTGTTCCTGTGACCCACCGGCGAGAATCGCTCCGAAAGGTACCCATTGGACAATCAGAAGATAGGCCGTGTTGTAACAAATTCTTCCTAGTTCCTCTACTGCAATGCAGGATGTGAGGACACTGTCTGCGCCACCATATTCTTCAGGAAATGGTAGTGCGAACAATTGCAATTTTTGTAGTTCATCGAACATATCCTGTGGATATTCAGCCGCTGCGTCAATTTGCTGTGCGCGCGGTGCGACTACATCTCTGGCAAATTTCCTGATGGTATCTTGAACTAGTCTTTGTTCTTCGGTGAGGTCGAACAGGTTTGTAAACGCTTGCATCAACGGCCTCTACTTGCCCGTGAAATTGGGTGTTCTTCGATCTGCCGTAGCAAGAACACCTTCTTTGGCGTCATCTGTTTTGAACAGCCAATTTTGTTCCGATAATTCCCGGTCAGTTGCTTCTTTCACTTTTTCTGGCAATCCTGCGCGTAAGGTTTCGCGCACCGAAACGACAGCCAATGGTGCGCTGATTGCTAATTCCTTTGCGAGTGCATGTGCCTCGCTGATCAACTGATCTTTGGCTACAAGGCGATCAACAAGACCCATCGACATGGCTTCTTCTCCTTTCACCCTGCGCCCTGTGTAGAACATGTCATAGGCATGCTGTTGGCCGATTAATTTAGGTAACGTGTAGGACAAACCAAACCCAGGGTGGATACCTAGCCGGGTAAAATTTGCTGAGAACCTGGCTTCAGGACAAGCAACACGAAAATCGGCGACAATAGTGAGGCCAAGCCCACCACCAATAGCCGCACCATTGATGGCTGCTACTATTGGCTTCTTGTTGGAAAATAACCGAACGGCTTCGTCATAAAGGTGACCCCTTCCGGTTTTACCTAACCCTTTGGGTGTAGAACTTCCGCTCTGAAAATGAGCACCAGCAGAAAATGCTCGGCCTGTTGATGTGAGCAAGATGGAACGACAGGCAGGTTCCTTATCAAGATCCTCAAAACAATCCGCCAGTGAAGCCAGCATCTCCAGATCAAAGTGATTCAACTCGCCATTGTCCATTTCTACAGTGGCGACGTAATCATCATCAATGGTGACATTGACCGAGATGTATTCACCAAAAATTTGCATTTAAATTTTCTCCTTGGAACTATTTTCGGATTGCTTTGTTTATTGTGGTATGCAGGTGGTGGTTGAAACACCAATGGCTAAAAGTCTATCGCCACACCAGCTCTCAATTCTTGTTGTGGCCTGGCCTCGTTGTAGATTAACTAGCTCACATCGTGCTTCAACGTGTTTGCTAGCTTGTGATTCAGGGGAAAATCGCAGGGTTAAATCGGGATTGGGGATCCCAGCTCGGCCTTTCACGACCCTTCCAACCGGTGGGCCTACGGATATATCAGATACGACGCAGGCCGCTTCCTGTGCTGTATCTAAATCATCCCAGGGAATGGTGATACGGGTGGTTGAGCTGTGTAGCTGATGACAGGAGGTTGGTTTGAAGGAATCAATCAGAGGTACTTTGAAGTCTGGTGGATGGGCCCAATCTTTAGCTTCGGTTTCATCGAAATGAGGCTGTTCTTTATCTATATTCTCGGAAATGTGACTGGCGAGTTGATCTGCTGCAGCGACAGTGACCCCGACTCTGGTACATAACTTCCCGTTAGGTCCGATAATATCAACGCTATAGACACTCAGTGTTCGCCCTTCATTGAGGGCGCTGATTTCCACTTTCACTTTCCCTGGTGGGCATCCGCGGATAAATCGGGCATCAACCGAAGTCGGGCATCGCAGTGATGATTCCTGTTTTGCCACATGTACAGCGACAGCAGCGAGTACCCCTCCATTTGTACCGCCAAATGCGCCATTGAATTCTTTGCCTAAGTCAAATGACCAGATACCTGATTCAATTTTTGAACCAGAATACATCTCAAGAAAATTCATGAAATAGTACTCTTAAAAAAATGTAAGTATAGTTACATTCTGGAGTAATAATTACAAGAAGTGAGGTGATGGCACTGGCTAGGGCTAGCCGGTGAGTAATTTTGGTTGCTGAGCGGGCTTATGGTAGTCGACAAAGAATAAATGTATCGTAGTTTACGACGTATGTGAATGCTCAATGTAGTAGAAAAGGAAAACCTAGTATGGGTAGAGTAGAAGGGAAAGTTGCCATAGTAACTGGTGGAGCAAGAGGGCAGGGTGCTGCGGAGGCCAGGTTGCTGGTGCAAGAAGGTGCCAGGGTCATGATCACTGATCTCCTGGATGAAGAAGGTGAAGCACTCGCCGTAGAGCTTGGAGAAAATGCCAGCTACGTACACCATGATGTTTGTAGTGAAGAAGATTGGAATGCCGTCGTCGAAGCGACAGAGCAAATTTTTGGGCCCGTGCAAATACTGATCAATAATGCTGGAATTCTGAAGTTAAACCAACTTATTGATACGCCGCTTGAAGAATACATGCAGGTTATCAACGTCAATCAGGTCGGTGTTTTTCTCGGGATGAAAACTGTCGCTGGATCGATGAAAGAAGCGGGTGGCGGATCTATGATCAATATTTCCTCCATTGATGGGTTGGTGGGTATGACCTTTGCAACCTCCTATGTTGCCAGCAAATTTGCGGTTAGGGGCATGACCAAAGTCGCTGCTCTTGAGCTTGGGCAGTATGGAATAAGGGTTAACTCGATCCACCCCGGTGGGGTCAATACCAAGATGGTGACTGACCTTGGTCTGGGAAATGATTCGAACGAGGGCAACATATTTACGCGGGTTCCACTCGGTAGAATGGGAGAACCAGAAGATATTGCAAAGTTGGCTCTGTTTCTGGCTTCAGAAGACAGCAGCTATTGCAGCGGTGGTGAGTTTCTCATTGATGGTGGTTTAATCGCCGGGATTGGTGTCACTCCTGCGTAAATCAGGAGTGGGAATCACGATCGTTTGATATACTAGGACGTGCCCAGGGTTTTTATAGCAAACTCGGTTACAGTTTTGTAGTCAGCCTTCCCGTTTGCGGCGCGGAGGGGGGCTTCTGCTACCAGTATGCGTTTTGGGATTTTATAAGCGGACAGGTGTTCGCGCACATGTTCTCGAAGTTCATGCTCATCCAAAGAGGCGCCATCTACGAGTTTAACGACTCCAGTTACTGCCTGTCCCCACTTCTCATCAGCCAGGCCGACAACTAACGAGTCCTCAACATTCGGATGAGTCTTTAATATTTCTTCAACCTCTTCCGGATAGATTTTTTCCCCACCGCTATTGATACAAACAGATCCGCGGCCCAATAACGTCAATGTGCCATCTGTTTCGACCGTGCACCAGTCACCAGGGATTGAATACCGGACCCCGTTTATTATTGGGAAGGTCTGTGCTGATTTTTCTGGATCCTTGTAATAACCAACAGGGATTGGGCCACTGCGTGCTATGAAGCCCGGTTTATCACTACCTGGTGCAACCTCTTTATGGTCTTCAGTGAAAACCTTGCAGGCGGGGCCAATCTGAAACTTGGCAGGTTTGGAAGAACCTTCTTTGCTAGTTCTGGATACACCGAAACCAATCGCCTCTGATGCACCGAATGAATCCAGTAGCACCATCTCAGTGTTGTGTTCCAACAGCCCATTTTTTACATCGGGGCTCCACATGACGCCCGATGAGATTATTCCCATCATGCTGCTGATATCGTAACTATTGGGGTTTTCGTTGAGTTCCTTGAGCAAAGGCTTGGCGAATGCATCACCAACTATAGCCATGTTAGTGACTCGATATCGGTCAATTGCTTTCCAGAGTGCCTGGGTATCCAGGCTATGCTCTGGAACTGTTACGACACACCCGCCGGAGTTCAATGTGCTGAGAGCAGAAAGCATCGCGGTCCCATGCATCAGGGGGCAGGCAGCCATTAATCTTGGCCTAAAGGGTGCCTTTGCTATTCTGTCAGCATGTTCTTCGACTGTTGCAGGTGCTGCCTGGTCAGGATCCAGAGGTGATGCACCAGCACCACCTGCTGCCCAGATTGCCTCGTGTTCCCACATCACTCCTTTGGGCATGCCAGTTGTGCCACCGGTATAGATAAACAGAAGATCATCACCACGACGTTCCATGTTGAGATCTGAATCGTCACCTTCGACTATGATCGAGTTAAATGAGAGTGCATAGTCGGCAACCGTTAGACCAGGTTCGTCATATGGAGGGACCTCAATCCAGGTTTTTACACCGGGTAAACGGTCTCGCAGTTTGGTCGCCTGCTCCCTGAATTCACTGCTGAACACGACTGCTTCTGCATCAGAGTTTTCAAGGATGTAATGAAGTTCGTCATCCAGATAACGGAAGTTAACGTTTACGTGGACGAATCTGCCTTTGAAAGATGCAACCATAGTCTCAACATAGGCTGGGCCGTTACGCATATAATGGGCGACTTTTGAATCAGGTTTTAAACCGCTTTCCTGCAAGTGCATTTGTTCGACGCATGAATGCGGGCCAACTGATGGCGATACCTTCTGAACCATCGGGGCCTGAGTGGATTAATGCTGGTTGATCCTCATTACTTATTGCACCTATTGCGGTGTAAATATCTCCATAGTTCCAGGCCATCTTTGAATAGTCTCCCAGTGGTTGATCGTTTATTAAACAATTATTTTATTTAACGAACGTGAATACTGGTAATACGAATTCATCGTTCAGCGGTTTGAAGGTCACTTCAACCTCTTTATCCAGCGCCATTTCTTCAGCTTTGACCCCAGACATATGGCTGACCATACGAACGCCCTCAGGAAAATCAACAATAATTGATATCGACGGGACGTCAAAAGATTTGTGAAATACCTGGTGCGTAACGGTCCATGAATAGATGGTTCCTTTGCCGGTTACTGGTGCCCATTCATATTCGAAAGAACCGCATTTGTAGCACATGTACCGTGGTAAATGACGAAAGGTGTTGCAGTCAGTGCAGCGCTGGAATCTTAGTACGCTATCCTGGCAGCTACTCCAGAATTCAGCATTGATGGGATCGACGGGTTTAGGTGGTGGTAGTTCGTTCATTGTCTAATTCCTCAGTATAGCGATGCTGCCATCGCCGAGATCGCCCCACCCGGTAACAGCACATATCTCTGCATCAGGTACCTGGCGTTCGCCACATTCTCCTCTTAGCTGGCGAGTTGCTTCAACCACATGATTCAGTCCCCAGACATGAGCTTCTGCCAGCAATCCTCCGTGGGTGTTCAATGGATATTTACCGCCAAGTTGGATATTGCCATCCTTGACAAAGTCATAGATGGCCCCACGTTCAGCAAACCCCATGGCTTCAAGTTGTAGCAAGACCACGTAGGTGAAGCAGTCATACACTTCCAGAAAATCGACATCAGTCGGTTTAATTCCCGCCATCGAAAATGCTCTTTCTGCTGCATAGGATAAGCCTATTCTGAACGGGTCCTCTCGTGAAGCAATATCATCGGCGGGATAGGGATGGCCCTCGGCTGCCCCCATGATGTAAACGGGCTTGTTAGGTAAGTCTTTTGCCTTCTCCGCGGTCGTAATGACCACTGCGCAGGCTCCATCTGTTTCCAGGCAACAATCGTTCAAACGAAAAGGCTCAGAAATCCAGCGGCTATCGAGGTAGGTTTCCATATCCAGGGGCCGATCCCTGAAGAATGCTTTCTCGTTCATACTCGCGTGATGTCTACATGCCAGGGCAATCTCACCCATGGCTTCATCGGGTACGCCATATAGTTGCTTGTGTCGAGTCGCAAGCCAAGCATACATCTGCACAGGTAACATCACGCCATTTGGTATATAAAAATCTCGCATGGTGTTGGCAAGAGTAGTCATACCCATTTTGCGGGCTGGCGGCCTGCCAGGTTTTGGCCTCAGAGCTGAGTAACCGTTCCAGCCGAGAACCACCACAATTGTTTCGGCAACCCCGGCGGCGATTGCGACGGCTGCATTCTGGATTGCAGTAGTCGGGCTAGCCCCACCCATATGAACGGTAGATGCGTAACGTAACACCGGAATACCAAGATTAGCCGCGAGTTCTTCAGAAGTGGTGTAAATCGGTGGGGGACAAAGCCCGTCTACATCTGTGGGTTTTAACCCGGCCTCACGAATAGCATCTCTGGCGGCATGGAGCATCAGGTCTACAGCCGTTCTTTCTGTCCCTTTCATATACTCAGTTTCAGCAATACCGACTATCGCGGCCTTATTTGAAAAATTCATAGTTCTCCTATCGGATGGTTGCTTCGTTTCGTTGGTTTGTATCAGTTCGCCCTGAGTGAGTAGAACTCACAATAATGGTTAGTTTGACTCCAAGCCCTTTACGAATTGTCCAATTCGCGCTATTGCTCGATATCCATCTGATATCAGAGGTGAAAATTGCTGGAACACATGGACCATATCGGGCCACTCTTCATGCGTCACGTTGACTCCGGCCTGAATGGCTGTTGTGGCAAGACGGCGTGCATCGTCGAGCAGAGTTTCAGCAGTACCTACCTGTATAAGCAGTGGAGGCAAACCCTCAAGGTCACCATAAATAGGGGCGGCAAGAGGGTCTCTGGGATTGGCGCCATTTAAGTAAATGGCTGCCATACCTTGAAGTGAGTCTTTTTGTACCATGGGATCTACGCTGGCTTTGGATATCATGGTTTCGCCAATGGCTTCCATGTCGACCCATGGGCTCAGGCAAATTCCTGCCTCAGGAAGTTCGATATCGAGTTGCTTAAGTTTCAGCATCGTCGCAATCGTCAAGCCACCCCCAGCACTGTCTCCGGCAATGATGATGTCTTTTGCCGAGTGGCCCTTGGTCAGTAACCATTGATATGCTGTCACGGCATCTTCGAGTGCAGCGGGGAAGGGGTGTTCTGGTGCCAATCTATAGTCCACGGCAAGAACCTTGCGCCCGGTTGCACGTGAAATATCTGCTACCAGAGGTCTATGAGTTGTTAGCGAACCGATTACATATCCACCACCATGCAAATACATAATTAGCTTGTCGTTTACAGCGCCGGCTTGGGTCCAAGCTGAGTTGATTCCATTCGAATCAACCTCTTCGAAAGTACAATCATCGGCGAGTGGAAATGCACCGCCAATCGCCTCGTAACCCTCTCGTTGCTCCTCAAGGGTAGGGTCATCACTGCGATCACGGCTTTCCAGCATCTGTCTGAATAGGTTGACTTCTTCTTTGCTCACCAATCCTCCGGTAGTTGAATATTATCGTTATGTGGAAAATGAAAGTAGTGGCTTAACTTCATTAGTAAATCTTGTTAGCTGTTCTTTTCGATCCGCCATCGGTCCAACCAGATCGAGAACAAAATGCCGAACACCGGCTTCATAGTAGCCAGACATGACCTCTGCAACATCGGCAGGTTTTCCAAGGGCGCTATATTTCTTTGCCGGTCGTGAGAAATCCATTGCATACCGCTGGCTGAGATATTTGGTAGCAACCTTGTGTGCTGTCTCGTGGTCATCATCTATTCGGATAAACAAAAGATGACCTGTGCCGAAATTTTGATCACGTCCATAACGTTCAGATTCTTGTTCGATTATTTTCAGTGAGTCCGAAAACATGGCTGCATTCACGGCATAGGAAATAAAGCCATCGCCAATTCGAGCGGCTCGTTTTAGGGCTGCTTCTGCTCGACCACCACACCATATTGGTGGGCCATTCTTCGTGGGTGGTGTAGGCAACATCCGAATATTTTCAAACTGGTAAAATTTACTGGAATAAGATACTTCCTCATCCTTCCACAATGCCTTTAGTGCCGGAATCGCGGCGGATAACCTGGCCCCACGTTCATGTACATTTACGCCACAGGCCGCATATTCGTTGGGAAATTCTCCGCCAATTCCAACGCCAAAAATCACTCTGTTACCACCGGTCATGTGATCCAGAGTTGCAACCTGCTTGGCAACGACGGTGGGGTTTCGCAGAGGTAGCAGGAAAACACCGGTGCCGAGAATCAATCGAGTTGAAAAAGCAGATGCCATGGCCAACTGCAGCAGGGAATCCAGAATCGGCACAGGGAATGCGACATGGTCACCAACCCAGAGAGAATCAAAGCCAAGTAGCTCTGCAAGTTCGACGGTTGCTTTGGCTTCTCTAGGATTTGGGAACCCGCCAATAAATCCGTATTGTACGGTGTCCTGAAGTATCATTATTCACTACCAGAATTTAGGCTTCAGATAACTATACTTAAATAGTAAGTAAACATACAATATGCCTACATAACTATTTTGGATAGAAATATCGTGATCGATTTCGATAAGACGCCAGTATTGGTTGGAGGAGGCCAGTTCACTGAACACTGTGACGTGCCTGAATATGCAAGCTCGATTATTGCGCTCATGAGGTATGCAGTAGAGAAGACTCTAGCCAGTGCCGGGTTATCTCAGTTGCCTGACGACCTAAACGATTTGATCGTTGTAAATAGTGTCGGAACCACCGTCAAAAATCCTCCTGCCGCACTTGCCCGGCACATGGGCATAAATAAAGCCAGATTGCAGATGACGGTAACGGGTGGCAACACACCGCAGATGCTGGTGAACCATGCCTGCCAGGAAATCGCGGAGGGTCGATCAGAATCTGTTCTGTTGGTGGGTGCTGAAGCGCTGGATTCTGTTGAGCGTGCAAGGAAGAAAGGAGTTCACCTGAATTGGGATGATGGAGAAAAAGGAGAGCCGACTTTATTTTCAGTTGATCATAAGCCAGTCACAGACTACGAGGCACAGTATGGTTTGTATTTACCGAGTACAACTTACCCCCTGATAGAGAATGCGCTTCGTCATCACTATGGTCGTAGTATTGCTGATCATCAGAAGAAGCTAGGAGAATTGTTTAGCCGGTTTAGCCAGGTTGCCGCCAAGAATCCTTATGCGTGGTTTCCGACTGAGCGCACTAGCGACGAGATTGCAACCGCAACAAGCGACAATCGATATATCGGCTTTCCTTATACTAAATACATGAATGCGATTCTCCGTGTTAATCAATCGGCTGCCGTGCTTATTATGTCGGTGTCAAAAGCGAAGGCACTTGGAATAGAGAGCGACAAGTATGTGTACCTTCATGGCGCTGCTGATGTTAACGATATATGGAATGTGACTGAGCGTCCCGAACTGCACCGTTCGCCGGCTATTGAACTGGCGACTAAAACTGCATTTTCTCAGTCGGGAAAGACTATTGATGATATGAAGTATTTGGATTTGTACAGTTGTTTCCCGTCGGTGGTACAAATTGCTCGGGATGCACTGGGCCTGGAAGAAAATGATGACCGTTCTTTAACTGTGACGGGAGGACTTCCCTATTTTGGTGGTCCGGGTAATAACTATGTTATGCACTCCATCGCTACGATGATTGCTCGATTACGCGAGGATCGAGGTGCTTTTGGGTTGGTGTCAGGAAACGGTTGGTACGTCACTAAACATTCTTTTGGTATTTATTCCTCGTCACCACCTGATGAGCCATTTGTTCGAACCAAAGCGCTAAAATTACAGAAAGAGATCGATTCTATAGGGAGAGTCGAAGTGGAGACTCATCCATCGGGTAAGGCTCACGTAGAAACTTATACTGTACTTTATGATAGAGACAATCAGCCTGAATCTGCAATCATTATCGGCAGGTTACCCAACCAGAGGCGGTTTATTGCCAATGTACCAGATAGTGCTAAGTTGACGGAAGAGTTTGTCAGCCAGGATCCCATTGGTATGAACGGTTCGGTGAAGCAGGCAGGTGGCAGGAATATTTTTTACCCAGAGTGATATGTAGGTATCAATCTGAAGATTCTTTCAATAGCTCGATGCCTGTTCCGTGCATATTCTCCAAACTGGTAATAAGTTGCTTTATCTGGTGTTTGCTTAGATTAGAGGTCATGTCTTTCAACACGATGTCACCAATATCTTGCATTGAAGGTAGTAGCTTCTTGGCCTTAGCGGTGCAGTAGACCTTTTTGACCCTCCTGTCGATATTATCTGGCTTTCTAAGCAATAGTTTTTTCTTCTCTAACCGATCAATGATACCAGTTACTGCCATGCGACCGACGCCAAGTGCCTCGGACAGGTCAATCTGGGTGATACCAGGTGTGCGGGAGACATGGCCGATTGCGCGCCATTGCGATCGGGTTAGGTCCGCGTGTTTCATTCGGGAATCCCAAACTTGCGAAATCATTTTTGAAAGATCGTTGAGCAGAAACCCGAGCTTAGGACCTAGGTGTCTATCGTGGCCGTCTGAGTCTCTTCCTGTTTTTTTCGCGGTGACTACTTTGCCTGGGATTGATTTTTTTGAGGCCATCGATGTACAAACCTTTGATGCTGCGATTATTATAAAAAAGTAGTATCTATTATTAACGTTGGTTAGTCCATGCTGTGTTCAATATAGACTGAATATCCGACAAATTTATGATAGTAACTTACAGTAAGCTGCTACCAAGGATTTCTCTTGCAATGATATGGCGTTGTACTTCGCTGGGTCCTTCGCCGATTCGCCTGATGCGCATTTCCCTGTACCACCTTTCAAACGGGAAGTCCTTCGTTACACCGTATCCGCCATGTATCTGGAGTGAGCGATCGACAACTCTGCTAGCTGCCTCAGTTGCGACTAGCTTCGCCATCGCTGCTTCCTTACGGAACGGCATTCCCTGATCGACCCTGTCTGCCGCCTCCAGGGTTATCCAGGAAGATTGCTTAATATCAATCTCGTTATCTACCAGCATCCATTGAATGGCCTGCCGGGATGATAAAGGTGCGCCAAAGGTCTCCCTTATCTTTGAGTATTCGACTGCCATTTCGTGAGCTTTGATTGCAACACCAATGCATCCTGCTGAATAGGGAATCCGCTGTCGGTTCAGTCGGTCACTTGCAATAGCAAACCCTTTATTGGCCGCACCCAGAATATTGGCATTGGGTACTCGCATATTTTCAAATTGCAGTTCTGTTGCGTATTTAGCAGATCGAAGTGTATGTACGACCCTTCTGACGTGGAATCCTGGTGTATCGGTGTCAACAATGAAGCAGGTGACACCCCCCCTACCTTTTTCCGGAGAAGTGCGAGCAAACAGTAATCCGAAATCTGCCTTGTCTGCACCGGAGATAAATATTTTTGAGCCGTCTATAACCCAATCGTCACCATCACGTACAGCTCTGGTCTGGATTGCTCTTGCAGGGTCCGAGCCGCCTGAGGGCTCAGTGAGCCCAAAGAAACCCTTTTTCTCGCCACGCAAGGTTGGGAATAGGTAACGTTCTTTTTGGTCTTCATTAGCTTCAAAAAGCTGAGCAAGACCTGCGCCGCCAAAAACACCATAACAAGGAGAGTAAAGACCGGCGCGATGTTTGGACATTTCGATGGCTATCAGGGTGCGGGTTACCATGTCCAATTCGGGACCACCAAACTCAACAGGAATATCCAGACCGTAAAGGCCCATCTCCTTTATTTTGGCGACAAGTCTTAGCTTATCTTCTTCAGGCAATTCGTCGGCATCGGCATCCAGAGTTAACTCCAGTGGCAATATTTCTTGTGAGACAAACTTCCGAACCATCGAAATAATTAGATCTTGCTCTTGTGTTAATTGTAAGTGCATGTTTACTTTCCCATGGGTGATAGTTTGCCAAGTTTCGCTGTGTCTGATTCGCTGTTCAGAGTTGGGTAACACCCAAAATCTGCATGGTGAAGCATTAATAGTTCTTGAAAACGGGTGCTGTATGCAGAGGTGACCTCTATACGGAAAAAGGCTGCATCCTTGAGGTGCTTGGTTATTTCGCCACGAAGTCCAAACTGGCTTCGAGAACCTGCGCTACCTATATAAATGACTTCTTTGTTCTCGTTCCCCAATTGGAATACTCCAAGTTCACCTTTCAGCTGGCCGGCGGATTGGGGGTTCAATGGTACCCACTGTTTACTCAGGCGTAGTGACATTAGCGGGCAGTCTCCTTTTAAATGGCAAATTGAAACGACGATTGTATACTACATTACAGTAATAGACTGCGCATGGACTTTTTTAGACTAACGGAGGTGGCTCCTGACCTGCGCACTATAAGAGGAATGTGACATTGTCCTGTGGTTCATCAATACCAAGCAGGATCACTTTTTTCTTCTGAATCAGAAACTCGGAATTTGCTTCTCTTAAGCTATATTCTGATCTCCCTGCATGAATATTCTGCTGGTGCCCACGTAATTCGGTCACCAGAAAATTTGCAGTTACATCAATCGTGGAATCTTGTTGCGATACCAATACATTGCTCACAGACCGAATGGCTCGAGACTTGGGTGACTGCGCAAAGGCTTTGCCATCAGTCAATCTCTTTATATGTTGTTCCAGCATCGAGCGGTCACAATAGAGGATGGATATATGCTTGCTCGGGTCAAGATCTTCACGATTTGAGGGAATCCAGTAATTGCATTCCTGGTCAAACAGGTCCAACCAACCCTGATAATTGTTATCGTCCATGAGCCGGGCTTCCTGGTATAGGAAAGACTCGACTCGTTGAATAAATTCTCCGTCGTTGTTTTTAGTCATTGTCTTGCATTACCTTCAGCCAGTGTTGCCACATGGCTCGCTGGGATGTTTCATCAGTGACCTGACCTCTAACCGTACCGTCTGGTAATTGTTCTTCTCGATGCAGGCCTCGTTGAAAGATCAGCCAGGGATCCATCGTACATTGAACACCTTCCTGCACCCGATTGAACATTTCGATATCGTCATGTATGCCGCCGCCATGAGGGCTGTAAAATTGCTCAAATTGTCGAATTCTCATGGTGTTCAGTTCGTCTGGAACGTCTTTCAGAAGGGCGGGAGCGAGCTCAACCTCGGTTCGGTCAGGTCTGATCGGTCGTATGGTTCGTACTTGTTGACCGAGTACAACAAGGTTAGGAAATACATTCATGTGGGTACCACCGACAATGATGACATCTTCGGCGCGTTCCTGGCCGTGGGCAGCAACCATGTCATCATAATATTTACGACCCCAGGATGTACTCTTCAAGCCCTGAAGGCGTGCATCTTTTCTTTGACTTACATGATTGTACGCCGCGTAGTCAATATGAGTGTTTCCCTGCCCGAGAGCACGCACGCCTGCGATTGAATCACCATTGAACGTATCAATTTTCGCCCCGGTCATGCGGGTAATAGTTTTAAAGAAAGACTGGTGTGTGAAGTTCGGGTGGTAGCCGTCGATGGAATTCTCCATCTGTAGTTTCCAGCTACCGTTGTAAACCAGCTTGGCTGAGCCGGCCTGGACCAAAACTTCGCCGCATGGCGATAGATCACAAAAGTAGTCAATCTGATCCATTGTGGGTTTGCCGAGGCTTTGTTGCAATGAGATTTTTGGCTCTGGGATACTGGCAAAGATGAAGCCTCGGTAGAACTCCAGTCTGGCTGGTTTGGAAAGTGCCAGTTGGGATTTATCCAGATTGTCGTAGCCGTCTTCATATGGAATACCGGTCAGAGTTCCGTCAAGATCATATGTCCAGCCATGATATTCACAGCGAAATCGATTGGCGTTGCCGCAATCTTCCTGGCAAACCGTTGCAGCTCGATGTCTGCAGCGATTGAACAGGACTTGAAGCTTATTTTGTCTGTCTCGACATAGAATGATTGGTTGTGTGCCGATTGTGGATCGTTTGAAATCTCCGGGGTTCGGTATTTCACTTTCATGACCGACATAAACCCAGCCTTTAGAGTAGATCCGTTGTAGCTCGTCGTTAAATATGTCGGGATCTGTGTAGACAGAACCATGAACGGCGTCCGGCCGAACTAAATCATCATAACTTATCGATTGCCGCATAATTATCCCCTAGGCTAATTTCTTACAATAATGGTTGTTCAATGCTGATGTTCAGTTATTAAATCTAATTCGCCAGTTTAATCTGTATTTTCATTGTTATGTAATAGCATATATTATCAGTAGGTATACGAAAATTACTAATTCTGTGTGTGACCATGTGCGTACGCATGGAAACCATGATCTGCTCTGTTATACATGGTATTCGTCACAGGCTATTGATACTAAATATTTTAAGAGGAACGTGGAATGCAAACTGAACTATGTAAAAAGCTGGGCGTTGATTTCCCCATTTTCGCTTTTACCCATTGCCGAGATGTAGTGGCGGCGGTAACTAATGCTGGAGGCGTAGGTGTATTAGGTGCAGTTGGATTTACTCCGGAGCAACTTGAGGTGGAACTCGAGTGGATTGATGAGCGTGTCGGTGATCGACCCTATGGGGTTGACGTTATTATCCCAAATAAGTATCAGGATCAGAACGAAAAAGATCCGGAAAAACTACAGGCGCTAATTGCCTCTGCTATTCCACAGGGTCATAGGGACTTTGCGAGAGAGTTGCTTGATGCCCATGGTGTGCCTCCTCTGCCTGAAGATAAAAGAGTGGGTGATCGCTTGTCGATGACCGAGGCGACTTCCGCGCCGTTGGTTGATGTTGCCTTAAGACATGAGAATGTCAGATTAATTGCCAATGCGCTTGGAACACCACCACCGGAAATTATTAAGCAGATACAGGATTCGGGGCGGATGGTCGGCGCATTGTGCGGTACGGCCAGACATGCTCTTAAACATGCAGAGGCAGGTTTGGACTTTGTTGTCGCGCAGGGTGGTGAAGGTGGCGGCCATACTGGTGAGATTGGCAGTTCAGTATTGTGGCCGGAAGTTGTGGATGTTGTTGGCAGCGTTCCGGTTATCGCTGCCGGAGGGGTTGGCTCTGGCCGCCAGATGTACTCTGCTCTGGCAAGTGGTGCTCAAGGTGTCTGGTGTGGTTCTATCTGGCTTACTGTCGCGGAAGCGAACAGTTCGCCCATTGAGAAGGAGTTACTATTAGAAGCAGGAAGTTCCGACACCGTGCGGTCCAAAAGTGTCACGGGCAAGTTGGTGAGGATGCTCCGTAATGCATGGACCGATTCCTGGGACTCGGGTAATAATCCCCGGTCGTTGGCTGCACCCTTGCAAATGATGGCGGTTGGCGAGGCGCTGGTTAGAATGAGAAGACATCCAGAGAAGGCACGTGAACTAGCATTTGTCCCTGTTGGGCAGATTGTTGGCCGAATGAATTCAACTGTTGGTGCGAAAGACCTGCTGATGAGTATTGTGGAGGAGTATCTCGATACTCACGAGCGAATGAACGCTATGATGCCTTCAATTGATTAGAGAAATATAAAACCGACCAGATGTAGGGCGTACAGTCGGCGCAACCGGTTTTTCAGGAGATTGATATGTCTAAATTCGACTTAGTAATTCGTGGTGGTACTGTCATAGATGGGTCTGGCTCAGCAGCGGTCGCTGCTGATGTGGCTGTTCGTGCTGGTCAGATAGTGGAGGTGGGTGAAGTAGAAGGCTTGGGTAAGCAGGAATTGAGTGCGGCGGGTGCGCTGGTGACACCGGGGTTTGTTGATATACATACTCACTATGATGGTCAGGCTACTTGGTCTAACAGGATGTCACCGTCAAACAATCATGGTGTTACTACTGTTGTGATGGGGAATTGTGGAGTCGGGTTTGCCCCTTGCAGGACAACTGATCATGAATTGTTGATTGAGTTGATGGAAGGCGTCGAGGATATACCTGGTGCGGCATTGCATGAAGGCCTGCCATGGGATTGGGAGAGCTTTCCGGAATATATGGATTATCTGGATCAAAGAGAATTTGATATGGATATCGGTGCTCAATTACCCCATGGTGCCTTGAGAGTCTTCGTGATGGGCCAGCGTGGTGCTGATCTGGCGCCAGCGACTGCGGATGATGTGGCTCAAATGCGTAAGTTAACAAGAGAAGCTATCAATGCTGGCGCGTTAGGTTTCTCCAGCTCTCGTACCTTGAATCATCGAAGTAGCAATGGATCGCCCACGCCGTCGCTAGATGCGACGCTCGAGGAATTGTTAGGTATTTCACTGGGTTTAAAGGATGCAGGTGATGGCGTTATTGAAATGATTTCGGACTTCAAGGATTTAAATGAAGAATTTTCTAACCTTGAAGTCATGATGCGAGAAAGTGGTCGGCCAATGTCAATATCCGTGGCCCAGGGGCTTAATCCACAAGGATGGCTTGAACTGATGGGTAAGGTTGATATGGCTAATGCTGCCGGGATGAAAATGCGTGGCCAGGTTGCTCCCCGAGGCATAGGTGTTTTAATGGGCTTCACGACAACCTTGAATCCCTTTTCCACTCGGGCGAGCTTCGTCGAAATTGCTCATTTACCACTCCCCGATATGTTAAGTGCGCTGCGAGATCCTTCCAGGAAAGCAAGAATATTGTCGGAAGAACCGGCACCCAGATTCAAGCGTTTGTTTGCGATGATGGCGGGAGGGCGCAAGCTCTGGGACCTCGGAGACCCGCCAAATTATGAGCCATCGCCGGAAGACAGCATCTATTCGAGATCTAAGGCGATGGGACAGGATGCCTGGAGCTATGCCTATGATTTGCTGATAGAGAAAGACGGTACCGTTATTTTATATACCCCCTTTGCTAACTACGCGGAAAATAATCTCGACTGTTGCCGCGAAATGATCCTTCATGATCATACTGTTATGGGGCTCGGTGATGGTGGCGCTCACGTGGGTACTATTTGTGATGCGAGCTTCACGACAACCATGCTTGCCCATTGGGGCAGGGATCGGAAGCGAGGGGGTCTTATCGATCTTCCGACACTTGTCAGGTGCCAGACCCATGATACGGCAAGGGCTATGGGTCTTGGAGATCGAGGACTTCTTGTGTCGGGTAAAAGAGCTGACATAAACATTATTGATTTTGAAAACCTGAAGGTCCGCTCACCGGAGATGGTTTATGACCTGCCCAACGGCTCACCTCGCGTACAACAAAAAGCAGACGGTTATATTGCTACTATTGTTAAGGGACAGGTGACTTATCGAAATGGAGAGGCCACGGAATCGCTACCTGGTAGACTCATACGTGGGTCTCGATAGTAAACAAAAATTAGTTTCACCGGTGTGTATTAATGAGTGTAACTGTGGATAAACCCATTATCGCCATTACGCAAGGTGACCCTTGTGGTGTCGGGCCTGAGGTTGTAGCTAAAGCACTAGCGACAGGTGAACCGACCCGGGCATGTCGCCCTGTCATTATTGGTAGCATTGAGTCAATGCAGCAGGGAATTGAGATAGCATCTGCAAACCTTAGTTTGCGGCGTATTGAAGCAATTGAGGAGGCGCAGGCTACAGAGGGTGTGATAGATATACTGGATACCAATGTGCTGGATGCTGCAGACATATCGCTCGGAGCAGCCAGTGAAAAGTGCGGTCAAGCTAATGGTGCATGGCTGGTACAAGCCGCAGAACTGGCGCAGTCTGGAAGAGCTAAGGCCAGTGTGATGGCACCGGTAAATGGTGAGGTGCTGAAATTGGGTCCAGATGCAGGTCAGGTCTTCGGCTCAGACCCAACCCAAAAATACCTTACCTTGCTGTCTGGTCCTCTGCGGATCGTCCATGTGTTTGATCATGTGATGCTAGAAGACGTCTGTCGTAAACTAACGAGCGAACTGGTTCTCGCAGCTATTCACAAGACAAATGAAGTGCTTATCAATTTTGGCATTCATTCACCCCGCATTGGGGTGGCGGGTTTAAATCCCCATGCCCATGGCCCTCAGGAAACCAGTGCCATAATCCCTGGTGTTAAAGCAGCGCAGGCTGAGGGAATCATCGTGACCGGTCCGATCTCTCCAGACACGGTATTTAGGCAGGGTATCGAAGGCCGGTACGATGTTATTATTGCCATGTTTCATGATCAGGGACACATCGCTATTAAGACCTGGGGCTTTGTCGGCAATTGTGCGATGTTCATGGGTGCGCCCTATTTGTTCTTAAGTGTCGGCCACGGAACTGCCTACGATATAGTCGGCAAGGGTATTGCTAGCCATGAGATGATGCTTGCTGCAATTTTACAGGCAGCAAGCCTTGCCGCGGGTCAGGGATTTCTCGACTGAATTAGCAGGTGCTGCAACACGATTGAATCGATGTCCAGCTTTGAGGGTTTCTAATTGCTCAGATTCCTGGGGACATCACGAAAAGGTCGACCGGTATCAGTGCGTGGTTCCTTGGGTAAGCCGAGTACCCGTTCAGAAATAATATTTCGTTGGATCTCGTCTGTTCCGCCGGCGATTGATACCGCGGGTACCGAAAGGAGTATTTCCGCAATGATGCCTTTTTCGGGCCCATCTTCGCCTTTCAACATTGAATCCGCGCCAGAGATCAGTGTATGAACCCGAGATGCTGCCCGTGCAACATGACTTGCGGCAAGTTTGCCAAGAGAACCTTCAGGTCCCTGGGGTCTCCCGAGCATTTGCGCTTCTCTTGCACGACGTGCTGTCCACTGGCTGGCTTTGTGCAAGGTCAAGGTTTTTGCAAGTTCCTGCCGCACGACGGAATTATTGAATGTGTCGGTTTTCTTCGCGCGCTCAACCATAAGGTCCGCTCGTCCAGCGCGCTGCGGATACCAGGTATAAGGCTCCATGACGATCCTGGTTTCTGCTTCCAGTTCTTTAAATATACTGCCTTTACCACGCGTGCTGTTACCGACCTGACGCATCCCATCAGCTGACCGGCGCTCATGCGCCAGGGTTGTCATTGCAACCTGCCACCCCTGATTGAGAGTACCCACCAACATATCTGCCGGAATTGATGCGTCGGTCATGAATACTTCATTGAACGACGCGTGACCATTCATTTGTCTGAGAGGCCGAACTTCAACACCAGGCTGATCTATTTCGATAATGAAATACGACAACCCCAGATGCTTGGATACATCCCA
>TARA_R110002073_G_scaffold24260_8_pt1 | contig 70625 bp, 65 predicted proteins | sample TARA_R110002073 | Tara Oceans TARA_R110002073 (sample SAMEA4397174) | marine metagenome | biome: Polar Biome; feature: [DCM] deep chlorophyll maximum layer (ENVO:01000326); material: water (ENVO:00002006), including particulate matter (ENVO:01000060) such as... | depth 40 m
TGTCTTAGAGCGGAAGGACTTGCGCCCACTCGGCTTCAGACAGCAGCGCTTCGCCGGCGAGGAGCATCACCATCGTGCCATCGATGTCAGCTATCGCTTCAACAGCCTGGGCACCGGCGCTGCTTGTATTTACCGGTGCGGGGCGCAGGCGATCGGTATCGATCCAAGCAACCTCGCCCACGCTATCGACCAGCAAAGCGATTTCGCGCTGCAGGCAACTTAGCACCAGCAGCCGAGCGTCTCGCCCAGGAGCCGGAGCTCCAAAGCGGCGACGCAAATCAATAAGCGGCACGTAATCGCCGCGAAGCTCAACCAAGCCTTCGACAAAAGGCGGCTGGCCAACCACCGGCTGTGCTTGCTTCGGTACCACAACCTCCTTCACAACCATCACATCAAGCGCATAGTGGCGCTCGCCAACAACAAAGCGAACCACTTGCACACGACTCATGATTCGGCCTTGCTCGCTTGCCCGACCAGCAAGTCACCCATCTCCTTGTAGGCGCCCTCTGAATCGATGAGAGTCACCCGCTCCTCTTGGGCATCGGCTTGCGCAAGCCAAAGCTCTGCCGCACGCTTGGCGGCAATAAGCCCTGTAGCGCGGCCAGGCGGCTGCACAGAGTATTTCTTAGAACCCGCGAGGCGCAGCGCAGCTCGCATGGTCCGCACGTGCTTCGAGTATTGGTCGTCGTGCAGGCGGCTGCCGTCGCCCAACCCAAAGAGGAAGATGCGCTCAAACGGCAAGCGCGGACCTGCTGGCATCATCAAGCTCTCGCCCGATCCACCAGCGCAGCGGCCTGCGGTAATTAGCCGCGAGAGTTGGCCGTAGAGACGCCAATCGGCAAGCCCCGCGGCACCGTGCAGTGGGCGCTCGCCCGAGAAGAAGCTCAGAACCAAGTCACCGGGACCTGATTCAGATGGCCCCGGGGTCTCCAATTCATCCCAATGCGACAACGTCGCTGGCATGAAGAGAAGTTCCACGACTACTTCTGCTCCCGAACCTTGGCAGCGACTCGATCGAGAATCCCGTTAACAAATGCGGGAGACTCCGTCGTACCAAAGAGCTTCGCAAGTTCGATCGCCTCGTTGATGACGACCTTGGTCGGCACACTCTCGTCGTACATAAGTTCGGCCGTTGCCAGTCGCAAGATGTTGCGGTCCACCGTACTCATGCGCTCGAGGCGCCAGTTTTTGGACGCCGACTGCAGCTCTTCATCAATCTCGCTGAGGTGTCCACTTGCGTTATCGACAATCGACTGAGCAAAGGAGTCACCCTCCGCTTCCACACCGATATCAAAACTTTCTCGAGTTACCCGAAGCGTCGGACTCGGCTCGGCACCTCCGCTCACATCGAGAGCGTAGAGCATCTGCAAAGCTTGGCCGCGTGCGCGTGTTCGTATTCCAGCCACGAAATCAGCCTAGCCGTCGATTTGACGAAAGAGGTCGAGCATTTCGATGGCAGCCATTGCGGCCTCGAATCCCTTGTTGCCCGCCTTGGTACCCGAGCGCTCGATCGCCTGCTCGATGGTATCTGTCGTGAGAACACCAAAGGCAACAGGGATGTTCGAGTCACAGGCGATATCGGCCATGCCGCGAGCGACCGTAGACGCGACATAGTCAAAGTGCGGCGTTGCACCGCGGATGACAGCACCTAGCGAGATGACCGCATCGAACTTACCTGCACTAAGAACTTTTCGGCTGAGCTGAGGAATCTCAAATGCCCCGGGTGCCCAAAAGACTGTGACGTCATCGGGATTGCCACCAAGCCTGGCGATTGCATCTTGTGCACCTCCGACCAGCGCATCTACGACGAAGTGATTAAAGCGACCCGCGACAATCGCGAATTTGCCATTCTTGGCAGAGAGCTGCCCATTCATTACGTTTGCCATCTTCATGTACCTCTATTCGCCGCCGGGAACGGGAACGCGCTCGACGATATCGAGGCCGTAGCCTTCGATGCCTACGATCTTGCGTTCACTATTACTAATCAATCGAATCTTTCGACATCCAACATCTGCGAGCACCTGTGCTCCCAGGCCAAAGTCGCGCAGAACTTCGGACAATCCGCCGGTTGGTGCTTTGTTTTCCTCGCCAAGTACAAACCGTTCAAAGTCGCGCCCAATATCCACGCGCTCCTTGTTGTAGACGTAGAGAAAGACGCCAGCGCCGGCTTCATCCATAGCGGCAAGGCAGCTGCGAATATCGGGGCGCAGACCAAAGGCATCGCTCATGGGGCTCATGCTCTGAACGCGAACCAAGACTGACTCGCCGGCCTCGGCAAGCGCCTTAATGTCACCGCGAGTGACAACCAAGTACTCGGTATCTTCAACGGCCGTTCGGTAGAGCATGGCGTCAAAGTCAGGACCGTCGCCCAAGAAGTCGGGGCGAATCTGCCCCTGCATCTCGCAAGAGACAATGCGCTCGCGCTGCAGACGATATGCGATCAAATCGGCAACGGTGATGATCCGTAAGTTGTGCTCTTTGCCAAAGACTTCCAAATCGCCCATACGAGCCATTTCGCCGTCTTCCTTCATGATCTCGCAGATCACGCCAGCAGGCTTTAAACCCGCTAAACGGGCCAAGTCGACAGAGCCCTCGGTTTGGCCGGTCCTAACCAGCACACCACCTGGCCGTGCGCGAAGAGGAAAGACGTGACCAGGAGAGACCAGGTCGCTTGGCTTGGCGCCATCGGCAACCGCCGCTGCAATCGTGACCGCGCGGTCTGCCGCAGAGATGCCCGTTGTGACACCTTCACGCGCTTCAATGCTCACGGTAAATGCGGTGCCGAGCGAAGCGGTGTTTTCCCGAACCATCATCGGCAGGCCCAGTGCATCAATGGCTTCACCGGTTAGCGTTAGGCAAATAAGCCCTCGCCCTTGGCAAGCCATAAAGTTCACGGCATCTGGCGTGACTTTCTCTGCGGCCATTACAAGGTCACCCTCGTTCTCCCGATCTTCGTCATCGACAAGAATCACCATCTTGCCTTCGCGAATATCGGCTAGCGCCGCCTCGACTTTTTCGATGGTAGTTGGCTCACTCACTTTGGACTCATTTACTGCAGAAGTTGTCATAACGCTCTCGAAGGTTGGGTATCGGTCGAACCGAGACCAGATGAATTAGGGCTTAACAAGATGTCCTCCAAGGAGGCTCTCTACGTACTTGCCTATCATGTCGACCTCGATATTTACCGGTTGACCGACGCTCTTTAATCCTAGGCTTGTCTTGGAAACCGTATGCGGAATTAGTGCAACTCCGAAGCAACTACCTTCCAATCGATTCACGGTCAAGCTTACCCCGTCGATAGCGATGGAGCCCTTGGCGATGATGTAGCGCAAAAGTGCCGCTGGAGGCTCGAAGGTGAATTCGACATTCGCTCCAAGGTCGCGCTTGGTTTTCATCGTCGCCATGCCATCGACATGGCCTTGCATGATGTGACCGCCAAGCCTGGCGCCAACTTTAAGGGCTCGCTCGAGGTTGACCTTGCCACCGGGACGAAGCGTGCCAAGGGTTGTAAGACGCAGTGTTTCGGCGCCCGCCAAGAGCTGAAAGTGCCCCCGACGAAACTCGGTAACGGTGAGGCAAACGCCATCCACCGCCACAGAATCTCCAAGGGCCAAGGTATCGTCGGCGATGATGTCCGAGGCGATTGAGAATACGATGGCATCGCTTCGGCGATCACAGCGCTCAAGCCTTCCAACATCCTCAACTAGCCCGGTAAACATGTGAGCACCTTGTATCACCCAGCAAGGGTGGATTGCCTTCAACTGCGGCCAAAGCAGCCTTCTGGCGGCGAGAATTCCCAGGCTCTACCGCGGGCGCGCAATTAGGAGCAAGTCATCGCCAAGGCGCTGCGGCTCACCGTGCCAGCGCAGCCGAAAGGCGTCCTGTAAGGAGCCGATTCCGGCGCCCCCAAGCCAGCCGTGCCCCGGGCCGCCCAGCGCCTTTGGGGCCAGGTAGAGGCGCAATTCGTCGCAAAGCCCGGCTTCCAAGAACGAGCCGTGCACCTGCGCTCCGCCTTCGACCAGTGCCGAGGCGATACCACGGGCCGCCAGAGCCTTGGAAAACGTGTCTAGACACGGATACGAGCCCTTGCTTGGCAGCCGGAGCACTTCTGCGCCCGCAGCGACCAGCCGTTTCTCGCGCGCCTTGGGCGCCTGCTCGGTGGTGGCGATGAGGACCGCAGCCCGCGAGCGGGTATTTGCCGGCAGCAGCTGGGAGGCAACGGGAGTGCGCAGGTGGCTATCGAGCACGATTCGCACAGGGTCGCGCATGCCCTTGCCGCGAGCGGTCAGCCTTGGGTCGTCGGCGATGGCGGTGTCGACACCAACAATTATGGCATCGAGGCGCGCGCGCAGAGCCCTGCCATCGGCCCGCGCCTGCGGACCGGTAATCCACTTCGACTCGCCTGTGCGCGTGGCAATCTTGCCATCAAGCGAGGCAGCGACTTTAAGAACATAGAGCGGCCGCCCTTTGCGAGCCCAGCTCATAAAGGCGCGGTTGGCCTCTTTACACTCGGCTTCCAAAACACCGCGAGTTACCGAGACGCCACGTCCGGCAAGCCAGGAAGCGCCGCCGCCGTGGGCTCGAATTGGATCGGCCTGCCCCACCACCAGTCTAACGATGCCAGCCTCAAGCACGGCGGGTGCACAGGGCGAGGTCCGGCGATTTTTAACGTGCTTACAGGGCTCGAGATTCGTGTAGAGAGTCCCGCCAAACGCCTTCTTGCCAGCCTGCGCGAGCGCGACCTTTTCGGCGTGGGCTTTGCCAGCTCGCTCGTGAAAGCCTTCGCCAACCAGTTTGCCACGGCGGTCGAGCACAACAGCCCCAACGATCGGATTTGGCGATGTCCTGCCTTCGGCCTGCTTGGCAAGATCCAGGCAGTGCCGCATCCAGCGCTCGTCAGTGCTCATCTGGTCCGCGCCTTGATGACATCCGAGAGCTCGGAAACAAACTCATCAATGTCGCGAAAATCGCGATAGATCGATGCGTAGCGGACATAGCTAACCTCGTCGAGTTCGCGAAGCTTTGGCAAGATGCGTTCGCCAATGTCCTTGGTCCGCAACTCGCGCACCCCCGACTCGACAAGCTCGCGCTCCACAGCTTCGGCAAGATCAGCAATCTTCTGAATTGGCACAGGTCGCTTACCAATCGCGCGCTGCAGGCCTTTTGCGATCTTATTGCGATCAAAAGGCTCGCGTCGCTCATCCGCCTTTACAACAACAGGCAGCGCTTCTTCGATACGCTCGTAGGTCGTGAAGCGGCGAACGCACTCAGTGCACTCGCGACGGCGCCGAATCTCTGAACCATCCTTCGAGGTTCGAGAATCGATGACCTTGTCTTCGGCCGCAGCACAAAAAGGACAGCGCATCGCCTTAGCTCTCCAGAGCCATCATCTTGTCGACGCGCCGCTGGTGGCGCCCACCCTCAAACTCCGCCTCGTGAAAGGCAATGAGCGCTTCGCCAGCAACTCCCGCTCCGACAACGCGGGATCCAAAGACGAGGATATTGGCATCGTTGTGCATGCGAGCCATGCGAGCGGTAAAGCTCTCGGTTGCCAGTGCCGCACGAGCGCCCTGGACCTTATTGGCCGACATCGCAATGCCATTGCCGGTTCCGCACACTAGGAGTCCCAGTGCGCCTTCGGCAACGACTCGCTCCGCTACGGCTTTTCCGTAGTCTGGGTAGTCCACAGACGCTCCATCTTTGGTGCCCAGATCTTCGACCACACAGCCGCGACTCTTCAAAAGAGCAATTAGCTCATTCTTAAGATCGAGACCTGCGTGGTCGGAACCGGCGTACCACTTAGTAGGAGCGCTCTGGGTCATACTCGTTCTCAGTCGCCTTTGTAGCGCTTCATGATAAGCGAGCCATTGGTGCCGCCAAAGCCAAATGAGTTGCTCATGACTGCATCGACGCTAAGCTCGCGAGCGACGTTCGGAATGTAGTCAAGATCGCAATCTGGGTCGGGCGTTTGGTAGTTGATGGTTGGCGGAAGAACGCCTCTATCAATTGCCAGGCAAGAGAACGCAGCCTCAACAGCGCCAGCAGCGCCAAGCATGTGCCCGGTCATCGACTTTGTCGAAGAAACTGGCGTCTTGTAGGCCTGCTCTCCAAAGGTCGCCTTAATGGCTGCCGTCTCGTTCTTATCGTTAAAGTGCGTCGATGTTCCGTGGGCGTTGATGTAGCCAATATCCGATGGCGCCATTTTAGCGTCTTTAAGAACTTTTCGGATACAACGCTGTGCACCTTCGCCCTCGGGCGCAGGCTGAGTCACGTGGAATGCATCCGAGTTTGCGCCGTAGCCAGCGATCTCACAGTAAATGCGAGCGCCGCGCTTTTTGGCGTGCTCAAGATCCTCAAGAATCACGACGCCGGCGCCTTCCGACATCACAAAGCCATCGCGGTCTTTATCGAAAGGCCTTGAAGCGGTGGTTGGGTCATCGTTGCGCGTAGAAAGCGCGCGCATCGCGCTGAAGCCACCAATGCTAAGGCTTGTGAGCGTAGCTTCGGTACCACCAGCGATCATTACGTTGGCATCGCCCCAGCGAATCGCTCGAGCGGCTTCGCCAATCGAGTGCGTTCCGGTAGCGCATGCGCTTACGTGAGCAAAGTTTGGCCCCTGTGCACCTGTCTTAATCGAGAGCAGGCCTGGCGCCATATTGATAATAATGTCTGTGACGAAGTAGGGAGAGAATCCGTGGCGTGGGCCCTTCTCCGCGACCTTCGCTGAGGTGTCCTCGATGGTCTTGATGCCGCCAAGGCCCGAGCCCATGTAGACGCCCCAGTCCTCTTCTTCGCCTTCGGGAACCCGGCGGTTCTCGTAACCGGCGTCGTCCATCGCCTGCATGCCAGCGGCAACCGCAAACTGCAAAAAGCGATCGAGGTGCTTGGCCTCGCGCTTGTCAATGTACGGGCTCCAGTCGAAGTCTTTAACCTCGCAACCGAAGTGGGTTTTGTAGGCCTCGCAGTCGAATTGGGTAAGAGGGCCAGCGCCACTCTTTCCTTCGAGTAAGTTCGACCAAGTGCTTTCTGTAGTCATCCCCAAAGGAGTGACCAAACCAATGCCTGTAACAACGACGCGACGCATATGCTGACCTTATTTCGTGTGTAGCAAAACGCCCCGGCAGCAAAGGCAGCCGAGGCAGATGAGAGTTATTGGCTTAGCAAAACCGAATTTCAGTGCCAACGGCACTACCGCGACCAGCGGAAATCTCTGCTGCGGAGCAGCAGAGCCCAGTGCCAAAGGCACGAAACACCCCGGGTTTGGCAAAGCCAAGCCCGTTGGAAACTGGTCCCAACACCGTTGGTATCAGTTTCCTAAACGTGAGAGGTGATGTAGTCGACAGCGTTCTTAACCGTCTTGATCTGCTCGGTGTCTTCGTCTGGAATCTCAAGGTCGAACTCTTGCTCAAGTGCGAGAACAAGCTCAACAACAGCAAGTGAGTCAGCTTTAAGGTCGTCGACAAATGATGACTCAGGCTTAAGCTGGTCTTCGGATACTTCGAGCTGCTGGCAGATAAGCTCTTTGACTTTGGTTTCGATCTCTTCTGGAGTCATATGTTTGTTCTTTCTTGTTCTGAGTGCCTGATCGAACAGGCTTTAGCGGAGAGCTGGAGCGATTGTCCAGCTCGGAAGTTTCGTTAGAAGTCTGGGTGCCTTAGCGGCGGTTCCGTAGCGCAGCGCACCTTACATCAAGAGCCCGCCATTCACGCGCAATACCTGTCCCGTGATGTACGAAGCTTCTGGCCCTGCGAGGAATGAAACCGCATCTGCAACCGCCTCGGGCTCGCCGATACGCGCCAAGGGAATCGAGGAAATAAGCGCTTCTCGCTGCTCTTCGGGCAAATGCTCGTCGGTCATATCCGTGGCGATAAAGCCCGGAGTAATCGCGTTCACAGTGATCCCTCGACCAGCAAATTCTTTCGCCATGCTCTTGGTCATGCCGAGGATGCCGGCTTTAGCGGCAGAGTACGCGGCTTGCCCTGGGTTGCCAGACTCGCCAACAACAGAGCTGAGATTGATGATCCGGCCCTTCTCCTTGGCTTTGAGAATGTAGCGAATCGCGGCTTTGCTGCAGGTGAAGGAGCCCGTCAGATTGACGTTGATGACTTGCTCCCAATCGGCTGGCTTAAAGCGCATGACCAAGCCGTTGATCGCAATGCCCGCATTGTTCACAAGGATGTTGAGGCCGTGATCTTTGCCAATTGCGGCAACGCCTGCAGTTGCGGCTTCGGCATCACCGATATCAAAGCCAGCGAGAACGGCAGTTCCGCCGGCCTTCTTAACAAGCTCTGCTGTCTCGAGTGCAGCGTCTTCGCGAGAGCGAAAGTTAATGGCAACGTTTGCGCCACGTGCTCCAAGAGCTACGCAGACCGCACGACCAATGCCGCGAGATCCTCCGGTGACCAGAGCTGTACAACCGTCGAGTGCTTTGTCTTGAAATGCCATGCGCTTAGAGCTCCACTGCCTTGATGTCGTCGGGCTGCCCAACCTGCTGCACCACCATCTCTTTGGCAATGCGTCGGACAAGGCCTTTAATCACAGCTCCGTGCCCAAATTCAATGCTCTGAGCGACGCCTTCGCTCGCCAAAAGCTCGATGCTCTCTTGCCAGCGCACAGCGCCGGTCACTTGCCGCACCAAGAGATCTTTGACTTTGCCAGAGTCTTGGTTGGCGGTGGCCTCGACGTTGGACACCACGGGAACTCGCATCTCGCCGATCGTCACGTTGTCCAGGGCAGCGGCGACCTTCTCGGCAGCTGGTGCCATGAGTGCACAGTGAAACGGTGCGCTAACTTTAAGAGGAATGGCTTTGGACTTTTGTGCCTTCGCCAGTGCCATCGCTCGCTCGACAGCCTCTTTGTGGCCGGAGATAACGATTTGATTGCCACCGTTAAAGTTGGCAGGAGAGACCACTTGGCCCTCACAAGCTTCGGCGCAAATTGCAGCGAGAGCTTCGGCTTCCATGCCCATGATGGCAGCCATGCCGCCCTGGCCTACGGGAACCGCTTCCTGCATCGCTTGCCCGCGGAGGTGGACGAGACGCAGAGCATCGGCGAATTTAAGCGCACCGACAGCAACCAGTGCCGACCACTCACCGAGCGAGTGCCCTGCTGCCATGTCAAAGTGCAGTGGGCCGCGCTCGGCTTCTAAAACGCGCAGTGCAGCAATCGACGTTGCCAAAATTGCCGGCTGGCTGTTGAACGTTAAGTTCAGCTCGTCGGCTGGTCCTTCAAAGCACAGCTTCGAAATCGAGAAGCCCAGCGCTTCGTCGGCCTCGGCAAAGGTCTCTTTTGCGACCGCAAATTGCTCGGCGAGGTCTTTGCCCATGCCGGGCTTTTGCGACCCCTGGCCGGGAAAGAGAAAGGCTGTCTTTGATGTGCTCATGCGGTTTCCTCGGCTCTGGTGGTCTTCCACAGCTCTTGGTGGCGATCGATATCCTGGCTGAGCTGCGCAAGCAAGCGCTTCTCGGCAAAGCGTTCGGTCATCAAGATGGCATTGCAGATCGCCCGGGCGTCGGAGCGCCCATGTGAAATCGTGGCAAGGCCGTTCACCCCAAGCAACATGGCGCCGCCATACTCCGAGTAGTGAATCGACTTCTTAAATTCTAAGAGCGCGGGCTTGGCCAATAAGGCGCCAAGCTTGGCGCGCGGCGAGCTTGTCATCGCCGTCTTGATCATCGTCATCAGCGCCTCGGAAACGCCCTCGGCCGTCTTTAGAACCACGTTGCCAGTGAAGCCATCGGTGGCCACAACATCGACTGTGCCTTCAAAGAGCCCCGAGCCTTCGACGTAGCCGAGAAACTCAAACTCCGCCTCTGGATCGGCGGCGGCTCGGCTAAGGATTTGCGAGGCTGCACGAGTGAGTTCGGTGCCTTTGCTATCCTCGGTGCCGTTTGAGAGCACGGCGATGCGCGGCTTCTTGGTGCCGTTGAGAACTCGCTCGTATGCGGCCCCAAAAACGCCAAACTGCGCCAGCATCAGTGGCGTTGCGGCAACATTCGCTCCCAAGTCGCACATCGTAAATGTGCCGGTCGGGGTTGGGAAGACCTGCACAATGCCAGGTCGCTCGACTCCGGGCAGACGCTTCATTAAGAAGAGGCAGTGCCCGAGCACAGCGCCTGAGTTGCCAGCCGAGACAAGCCCAGCGCAGCTGCCATCGACGACAAGGTCGGTGGCGACACGCATCGAGGAGTCGGGCTTTTGCCGAAACACCTTCGAGGGGTTGTCCTTCATAGAGACAACCTCTGAGGCGTGGCGTAGCGTTAGGCGAGCATCGTCGCCAAAGCCGCACACGGCAAGCTCACGCTGCAAGCGCGCTTCATCGCCTACGAGTACAACTCGCAGACCAGCCGATTCGCGCAGGGCAGCTACAGCACCAGCCACTTCAATGGACGGTGCATTGTCTCCGCCCATGGCATCTACTGCGATAGCAACCATTTAGGAACCGTCCAAGCCGCTAGGGCTTGGAGGAAAGAATGAATTATTCTTGAGCGTCGTCGCTGGCAGCAGCGACAACCTGTCGACCATTGTATTGGCCGCAGTTCATGCACAAGCGATGTGGGGCCTTAGGCTCCTCGCAATTTGGGCATTTTTGAATGCTGGGGTGATTCGCAGCATCGCGCATCCATGAGGAGCGGCGGTGATGGATGCGGGTTCTACCCATTCGTCGTTTTTGAAGTGCCATGTCGTTATTCCTATGTCGCTGTCGAGGCTAAGTCGCTGTTTACAGCTGCAGCGATTCCTGAGTTGCGGCTTATACCTTAATGTCTTTGAGCGCGGCTAGTCTTGGATCAACAACTTTGCGATCGCATCCACACTCGGAATTGTTTCGATTGCCGCCGCACTTGCTGCAAAGGCCGAGACAGTCGGCTTTGCACAGTGGCGCATACGGGATCGCTAGCAGGAGACGCTCGCGGAGCAGTGGCTCTACGTCGATTTCCTCGCCTTCGTAGCCGTAGGTATCTTCGGCATCGCCCTCGTCGGCGTCTTCCTCATCCGACTCCAGACCGTCCTCATTGGGGATCTGGCCACCGGGCAAATACGTCACCATCAGCTCTTCGGTGATGGAATGCTTGAGGTTTACAAGACATCGGCTGCACGCAAGCTCCACCCAAGCATCGAGCTTGCCGCGGGCAAATACGTTGTCACCTTCGATGTAGAAGTCCAGCTCAGCTTCGCCCTCGCCTGCTTGGGAGGCATCAGCTCCCAACGCCTTGCGCATTGGCAAGCCAGCGACGAGTCCATCGACATAGTCGGCGGAGAGCGCGAAAGACCGCTTGAGCGGCAGTTGTCTGAGGAGCACCTTCATGGGAGCAGCGGACTATAGGGAGCGAGCACTCTAAGTCAAGAGAAGTCTGCCAAGAAGCCTGGTGAGTGGGCTTCCAAGGCAAATCGGCGCGATCCGACTAGGGCGGCGAGCATAAAGCTCGCGGTCTAGTCGGCGGCGCCGGAGAGTGCCGAACCACCCACCGTGAGCAGAGCAGCCAAGTCCTGGTCGTTAAACTTGAGCATTGCGCCAAAGAAGACGTCGCGCCCAATCGGAATCGTCGAGAACAGATCTGGCGTTGTTGGGTCGGATAAGGCACCAGGCACAATCTCATCAAACGAGTTTAGGACATCGTCCACGCCGCCCAGAATGTAGAGGCCACCGAAGAACTCGTAGGCGGCAGCGAGCTTGAGCCGAGGATTGTCGTCGAAGCCAAAGTTAAAGAGGTCGGCACTCACCTTGAGGCGATTGTCGAACCACGATCCATCCAGACCAACGCCGCCCGACGAGTCCTTAAGACCATAGCGAATCGTTAGCCAGTCGTAGCGCTTGGCAAATTGAAAGGTGAAGCGCACGGTGTCTTCGATCTTGATGCTGCGCTGCCAGCTATCGGAAATTGAGTCGTAGTTGAGAGCAATCTCTGGGTAGTTGCCCCGCGGGCCCTTACTAAGCTCGATGTAGTAAAACTTATCGGGACGGGTTTGCAGCTCAATGCTCACGTAGTGACGAGCCAGGCCCGACAAGACGCTGATCTCAGATCGCAGGCCAACATAGGTCTGCATGCCAAAGAGCGTGCCGAGGAAGTTATTGGCGTCGTCGGTGATGTCTTCGAGGTTGTCGGCGATGGTCGAGTCGTTGACGAGTTTGCCAAGGGTGCCCTCCTCCTCGTCGATTTTGCGCATGACCGAAGCTGTCGGGTCGACCACCTCACCGATGGAGTCGATGCGATTGCGCAGGGTATCGCCGGTTTGGGTCACCTCGGTCTTGGCAACCGCAAGCAACTCGCGACCTTCGGCGGATGCCTGGTCCAAGTTGTCCAGAATGGACCCAACGCGAACATTGGCATCCGCAGTCACACCGCGAATGTCTCGAGTGATGTCCTCGATACGAGCAAGGGTGCGATCGAAGCGCTCGAGGATATTCGAAACTGTCGCCGACTCGTCTTGCACCAGGCTGTCGACTCGGCTCATCACCGAGGCCAGCGGGCCGTTTACAACGCCGCGCACATCCTCACTTAGGTCGCGGACGCTAAGCAGCACAGCGTCGACCTTTGGCATGCTCTCGTCGAGCCTGCGCAAGAGCATGTCGACCGACGTTGCCTCGACAACCCGGACAATTTCGCTCCCCGAAGGCAACCGCTTGCTTGGCGTTGCATGCCCTAAGGCTGTGATCGACTCGGCGCTTCCAGGATCGATTTCCAAGTAGAAGTTGCCAAGGAGACTAGAACTTTTCTTAAAGAGGACGGCGTTGTCCCAGATCTCAACATCATCGCGCATGCGCACGGTGACGCGAGCGAAGCGCCCATCAATGCGAAGATTGCTTACCTGCCCAACTGGCAGGCCAGCGATCACAACTTGCGAGCCTTCGGGCAAGCCCGCTGCATCATCGAGGCGCGCCCAGACTTCGAAGTCAGACTCGCCGCTGGGCTTCTCGCTCAAAGTGCGAAACACCCCAAACGAGCCCACAACCATGACTATGAAGAGGATGCCGACTTTGACAGCTGCGGATACGCCCTTCAACGGGTGCCCCAAGACATTGCTTCTGGCAAGGTGCGACGCGCTTCACTGCGAGCGCATCCTCTTGGCTCGGCGTAGGGTCGTGGTCGATACAAAATCATCAGGGTTTCTAGGTTCCAACTGGGAAGATAACGAGGAAAATCTCGGTAATAAAATAGTCGAGCACGAGAACCGACACGGAGCTTGCGACAACGGCCTTGGTTGTGGCGATCCCGACACCGCGACCGCCGCCGCTGGCGCCAAAGCCGTAAAAGCAACCAATAAGAGCGATAGTAAAGCCAAAGATGGCGCCCTTGAGCATGCCCTTGGCGACTTCTTGAAAACTCACCATAAGCTCGAAATTGAGCTGAAAGTGCCCGGCGTCTCCGCCAAGGTTGATGACGGCTACAAAGTACGCGCCGAGCATTGCCACGATAAAGAAGAGCAAGACCAGGATCGGCGTCATCAAGGTTCCTGCGATGATCCTGGGCAGGACAAGAAACTGCACCGGATCGACTGCCATCGACTCGAGTGCATCAATTTGCTCGGTGATGCGCATGGTGCCAAGTTCGGTCGCGATGCCAGCTCCTACGCGGCCCGCCAACATAAGCGAAGTGAGAACCGGCCCGAGTTCGGCGGCAATTGAAACGCCTGTCGTGCCGCCAACGATGTGCTCAAAGCCAAAGATTCGAAAGACATGAACACTTTGCAGCGCTGTCACCATGCCTGTGAAGAGCCCCACAAGAAGCACAATGGCCAGAGACCCAAAGCCGATGTATTCCATCGCTTCGATATGGTTGCGCACCCGGAACGGGCGCCGCGGCAGCCAAGCGAGTGCCCTGCCCGCGAGCATGACGTGGCCGCCGATGGTCTCCACCAACCCCGTCGCCGGCGCAAACGCATCGCGCACGCCGTGGCCCACAGCTTGGCCGAACGTGACCTCTGGCTCGCCTTCGCTAGCCATTTTCACTCACGTATCGTCTAGGAACGCGTTTCGAAATTCCGCAGCTCACTTCGTATTCGCTAATTCCACAGAGTTTCGCAATCTCCGCCACGGAGATGCAATCGCCGCCCTGTTGGCCCAACACTACCACCTCGTCGCCAAGCCGTACCTCTTGGTGATCGGTGATATCGACGACGATCATATCCATGGAGACGGTACCCAAGATGGGGCACCGATGACCTCCAATTAGCACCGTGGCGCGGCCCTCGAGATTGCTGCGCCTGGGCAGCCCATCTGCGTAGCCAAGTGGCACGATCGCCACGGTGGAGTCGCGGGCAGCGGTCCAGCGGGCGCCATACGAGACACTCTCGCCTGTGGGGACCAATCGCACTTGGCTCACCTCCGAGACGAAGCGAAGCGCCCCAGTGAGACCGTCGTCCGCAGTTCCGCCATTGCCGTAGAGTGCGAGGCCTGGGCGCGCGAGATCGTACCGAGAAGTTGGAAAGCGCAAGATGGCAGCGCTATTGGCGACGTGAAACTGGACCTTGGACGCGAGCTGGCCCTGGTCCAGGCTCTTGTCCTGCCTCGCCAGCTCAGCGAAGCGTCGCAACTGCTCGGCGCTCATTGCGCTCTGGTCTTCGGGATCGTCGGTATCCGCGCAGGCCAGATGCGAAGCGATGCCCCGCAACTCCAGACCCTTTAGGGAATTCACGAGTTCGAGGGCGGCAGCAAGCTCTTCGGGGGCAAGCCCCAGCCGCCCCATGCCGGTATCCACCTTAAGATGGATTCCTAAGACTTTTTCCGACCTGCGCGCAGCCTCCGAAATTGGTTCTAGATGGCGCACGTCCGAGACCATGGGCATCAAGTCAAAGTCAACAATCAGCGAGTGTGCGTCCATCAGCGATGGGCCCATGACCAAGATTGGCATCGTGACACCGGCCTCCCGCAGCTCGATGCCCTCTTCGAGTAGGCTCACAGCAAAGCCTTTCAGAACCGCCGGATTGGCCCGAAACATCGATTCCAATGCCAGGCTCACCGTCGTCGCGCCATGCCCGTAGGCATCGGCCTTAACTACCGCCAAAAGCGGGCAGCCCGCCAACGTCGATAGCTTCTCGGCATTTGCTAAGATGGCATCGAGATCGACGACCGCCCGGGTTGGACGTATTTGCGGGCCCCATTCCACGATTCGATTAACCTCCAGTAGGTAAAGCTCTGTCAATGAGAAGCATTCCTGGTTGTGTAACGATTTGTCTCATTTCACGGCCTTTTGCATCCAAAACGTAAAGAAGCCCGCCTAGGTGGCGAGCTTCTTAAAACGCTGAGCAGGAACGGGTTATGCGGCAGCGACTTTGCCGACTTGCGCCAGCAGAGCATCGGTTACCACCAAGCTGCGACCGCGGGCGATAATGAGACCGTCACGCGCCAGTTGGTTGAAGGCGCGAGAGATGGTCTCGCGACAGGAGCCGATCATATTGGCGAGTTCTTGTTGCGTGGGCCGCCGGCGAACCAGGATGCCCTCGTCAGCTGCGGTGCCCTCCTCTTCGGCAATGTGTACGAGTCGGTGAATGAGGCGCTCGTTCACGTCGCAGAGTGCGAGTTGCGCGATGCTCTCGTCGGCGCGACGAAGCCGTCCAGCCATGTCTCCAAGTAGATTTAGTGCGGTTGCTGGGTAGCGAGCAATGTGCTGCAGCAGGTCTTGGCGGTGCAGGACAGCTAGGGTTGTCGGCTCGGTGGCAATGCAATTTGCCGAGCGCTCTTTGCCATCGAAGAGCGACATTTCACCAAAGCACTGGCCTTGGCGAAGCACGGAAAGCGTTACTTCCCGGCCGTTTTCGCCAAAGATGCCGACCTTCACGCGGCCGGAGATAATCAGGAACATCGACTCGCCAGCTTCGTCTTGGCTAACAATCGTGCTGCGGGCAGCGACACGCTTTATCGAGGCGCGCCTGGCGAGGTCGTCGACGGCCTCGGTGGAAAGACTGTTGAAGAGAGAGGCCTGGGCAATGGAAGCACCGATGCGGGCTTTCTCTTCCTCGGCGGCGGTGGTGAACGTGGGGCGTGCAAAGCTAAATGACATAAGATGCTCCTGTTGTTAAAGGCAGGCCTCGTAAAAGGCTTAGTGAGCTTCTTCCTTAAGCAAGCGCTATTCCGAAACCGCTTTGCCCAGCTCGTCCGTGTGCGTTCGGCTACTTAAAGCGGTTTTGCGCAAGTCGCAGTGTGATGGAACGTTCACAAACCTCAGGAACCTGTGACGTGCCTGTCGCAGTTGTCACAGCTTCTGCGTGATGCCGGATCCTCAAAAAAACCTCCATGAGATCACTATATTGGACGGTTCCCCCTGTAGGACTTGCGAAATCCTTCCAGTTGCACGAGAATCCCCGCGCTTCGAGGGAATTGCTCGAACAAGCCGATATAGCTCAGTTGGTAGAGCAACGCATTCGTAATGCGTAGGTCAGCAGTTCAAGTCTGCTTATCGGCTCTAAGTCCTCCCAATGACTTGGAGTTCGCCTGTGTGCAATTGCAATAGGTTAGATGCTATCAAGAGGCCAGTGACGGCCCCGATAGTCAAGGTTCTCGCTGTCTGTGACAGCTGCTTCTGGGCCTGAGAGAGCAGCTGTCGCCAGCTGCTCTAAGTAAGCGGCCCGCCTCGTCGGCCCTCCGCGTCGCCCCCGCCGCCTAGACGCCGAACATCAGGCGCTGCGGATTCTCCATGCGCTGCTTTACGGAGACGAGAAACTGCACGGCCTCTTTGCCGTCGACCACGCGGTGATCGTAGGTGAGCGCCAAGTACATCATTGGGCGAATTTCGACGCGATCTCCGATTACGACGGCGCGCTTGACGATGTTGTGAAGTCCGAGGATGCCTGTCTGCGGAAAGTTCAAGAGCGGCGTCGACATCATGGAACCGTAGATTCCGCCATTGGTGATGGTGAAGGTGCCACCAATCAAGTCGTCGAGGATGAGCTTGTTGGTGCGAGCCTTGTTGGCCATGTCGATGATGCCCTGCTCGACATCGGCAAAGCCACGCTCTTCACAGTCGCGCAGAACCGGGACGACTAAGCCCTTCTCCGTGCCCACGGCGATTCCGATATCATAATTCTTCTTATAGACGATCGCAGCGTCGCGAACTTCGGCGTTTAGCCCCGGAAAGAGCTTGAGCCCTTCGACCGCAGCTTTCACGGCAAACGACATAAAGCCGAGCTTGACTCCATGGGTCTCGAGAAAGTCATCTTTGTAGAGCTTGCGAAGCTCCATGATGGCACTCATATCGATTTCGTTAAAGGTCGTAAGCGACGCTGAACTCTGCTGCGCTTGAACGAGGCGCTCGGCGATTCTGCGGCGCAGCGGCGACATAGGCACCACTTCTTCAACTTTTGGTTCATGGGAAGCGCGGGCAGATGCAGCAGCTACGGACGACGAGACGCTTGGCAGCTTTGCTTTGCCGCCGCGAATGTCTTTGCGCTGTGATGGCGAAAGGACTCGTCCCATTCCGTCGCGCTCGGGTAGGTCGACGGGGGCAGAAGGCGCGGCCGTTGCGGCTGGCGCGGGTGCTGGCGCGGGGGCAGAAGCAGGTGCTGGCGCGGGTGCTGAAGCAGGCGCAGGTCCGGCTTCGCTTGGTGCAGCTGCGGGCGCTGCAGGAGCGTCCCCTTTCGCATTCTCATCGACTTGCCCGATGATGTCGCCAACTCGTACCGTATCGCCAACGGCATACTTCTGCTCGGTGAGTGCGCCATTGACCGGCGATGGCATCTGCACTGTGATCTTATCGGTTTCGAGATCGACCACCGGCTCGTCGGCTTCGACCCGACCGCCGACTTTCACAAGCCACTTGCCGATAACGGCTTCTGTGATGGACTCCCCAAGCGATGGAACAACGAGATCTTTCATCGCCGGGAATCGTAATACAGCGCCGAGTAGCTAGCTCCCTTTTGCCCGAGTTTCTGCCGAAGGTTTCGCACCGCGTTGAATCCGATCCGGAGCAAGCACATCCTCAAGTGCGGGACCATCCACAACCCCGACCGGGCCATCCTCGTCGAGCCCGCTCAAATCCAGACGCTGCAGCTGACGATTGCCCTCGATGCGCAGCGCTGCAAACGACTCGAGGGTGTGAAGCGCACAGGTTGCCAGACTGGCGTTGTCGACAACTTCAAGAGCACCTCCAACGGTTTGCAACGAGCCCAGGAAGAGCCCCTGCAGGCGCCAGTTTTCGGCCACGCGAAGCGTGCCGCCGACGCGCTCCAGCGTGCCCAATGCCGAGGCATCGATAAACTGATAGCTTGGCCCAATAACTAAATCGCCTTCAACCGAGACAAGCCCCTCCAGATCCGTGGCGGCGTCCAAGGCGCCCCCGATGTGCAGATCGCCTGTGACATGGGTGCAACCGCGAAGTCGCTCGGCATCATCGCTGTGCCAAATCTTGCCGCCGCTGCAATCCTGCTTTGGCGATGACGCCTTTTGAGCACCACCGCAAGCGAGGGCCAAGATGGCCGAAAGGGCTAGCAGGTTGTGGGTGCGTCTACGCTCTCGCCTGCACATACTTTTAGATACCTTTGAATGGTCTCGTGCAAGCCGAGGTAGAGAGCATCGGCCAAAAGAGCGTGGCCAATGCTTACTTCGAGCATCTCGGGAATGTTCTTACCGATGCGCGGCATGTTGCGAAGGTCGAGGTCGTGCCCAGCATTGACGCCCAGCCCTTGCGCCGCAGCTTCTACGCAGCACGCCTGCAGTCGCAAAAATTCGCGCTCTTCATCCTTGGTGCCAAAGGCATCGGCATAGGGCTCGGTGTAAATCTCAACGCGCTGGGTGCCGGTGGCTGCTGCGAACTTCATGTTCTCGGCGTCTGCGTCCATGAAAATGGCACTGCGAATGCCGGCAGCATTGATGCGCTCCATAATCGGCGCCACAACATCTTGTTGCTCCGGCAGGTTCCAGCCGTGGTCGCTTGTGACCTCGCCTGGCGTCACAGGCACCAAGGTGAATTGCGTTGGACGAATCTCCAGGGCCAAGGCCGTGAGTTCCTCGCGCTGATCGCCCTCGAGGTTAAACTCCACACCGCGGTCTTTTGCGAGTTTGCAAAGATCGTAGACATCCTCGACACGGGTGTGGCGATTGTCTTCTCGCCAGTGCAGCGTAAGGCCTTGGACGCCTGCGGCAATGCAGGCTTCGGCTGCAACCCGAGGCGACGGATTTGTTGCGCCCCGAGAATTGCGCAGCAGCGCTACCTTGTTGAGATTGATCGAAAGATTGATCGCCATGCGCTAGGCATACCGCCCACAACCGCCAAAGGGCAAGCGCACGCGACTAGACCGTCGAGCAAAGGAATTGATCGGGGCTCGCGACGGGAGTTGGGTTTCAGGCAAGGCGCGAATGACGAGCTTGCTGGGGCAAGAGAGGAGCTGAGCAACGACGAGCCGAAGGCGTCCTGAGAGCCAAGAACCGAGCGAGCACCATCAAGATTTATGCTCGGCGGTCTAGAGGTCGGTGGCAATGTTGCGGCGCAAGTAGCTAACCGTCTCGACCAGAGTTAGGCCTGGATCGCGACTCTCAAAGCCGAGCTCGCGGGATGCCTTGGTCGAATCGATCCACCAAAAGTGCTGGCTCATGTCGACGGAAATTTTGTCGACGGGCGAGTCTTTGCCAACTGCACGATAGACCTCTTCCATGAGCCCTGCCCCAAAGCGTTGCCACTTTGAAGGCAGCTTTAGCCTTGGCGCGTTCACCTTGGCTGCGCGCTCGAGCCGGCCAAAAAACTCTTGGAAGGTCCAGTTTGGACCACCGAGCAAATAGCGCTCACCATCTACGCCCTTTGTGAGTGCAGCAATCGTTGCAGCTGCCGCATCGCGCACATCGACAAAGTTCATGCCGCCCTGGGGTACGACAGGAATTTCGCGACGAAGAAACTTTAGAACATCTTCTGTGGATGAGAGGCGTCGGTCGCCCGGTCCAAGAAGCAGGCTTGGATTGATGACCACAACCTCGATGCCAAGCTCTTTGCCAAGCTGAAGAGCGAGCTTCTCTTGATAGATTTTCGAAGCGTAGTACGGCCACCCCGCGGCGACTTCGGTTGCGTAGCCACTGCGCTCATCGTGGATTCGCTCGCTTGCCGAGACCGCGATGGTGCCCGAACTTGAAGCCACAACCACGCGTTTTACACCGACGCGCGCTGCCGCTTCGATAAGCCGCCTTGTGCCATCGACGTGGGTTCGCATCATGTGCTGCGCATCGTCAGGATCTCGCGAGACGACTCCAGCAAGGTGGAAGACGCCTTCGCATCCAGCGAGAGATTCTTCAAGCTCGGGGCCCTCCGAGATGCTTCCTCGCACTTGCGCAACGCCGAGCTTGGCGAGAATAGGCGATGACGAGCGAGCCAGAACGACGGGCTCATGCTCGCCGCCTTCGAGAAGCTGACGAACTAGGTGCTCGCCGAGGAAGCCAGTGCCGCCTGTGACTAGGACTTTCATACGCCTGCCTCTTTCAGCGTCACAACAGCATCTGCTGCCGGAACGCGTCCGCTCTCGCCCAGCGTCCACTCGTAGCGATCGGGTGCCATGTCGCGAACCATGCCTTCAACCTCGTAGGCAATGTGGCGATACGACTCGGAGCGCTTGAGCCCCTTGGTCATTTTCTGAAGCGCCTCGTAGCTTTGGAATGGACCGACGTTCGAGACAACTTCTTGGCGCTTTGGAAGGTACGAGCCCTTCGGCATCGCATCGTGGGTACCGCCCAAGTACATCGGCAAGATTCCGACGCCCGCGGTCATGGCAAGGTAGCCAATCGACGGTTTGAAGTCGGTCATAATGCCGGTAGTGCTGCGCGTTCCCTCTGGGAAGATGAGCAGGATGTAGCCCTCGCGCAATACTTCTCCGGCAAGGCGAAGCGACTCGCGAAGAGAACCGTGTCGCTCCATCGGAAGCAGGTTGGTAAAGTTCTCAAAGTACGCTTTGCGAACCGGATCCTCAAAGAAGTAGTCCTTTGCAGCCAGCGCGACAAGCTTATCGCCATGCTCACCAAGCGCGTGTTTCACCAAGCCCATGTCGAGGTGCGAGCTGTGGTTTGCTGCGACGATAAAGCCCCCAAAGGGAGGGATGAAGGTTTTGCCACGCACCTTGGTATCGAGGTAGCGGCTGTAGAGCATGCCTTGCCCAGTTCCCAGTGCAGCCCTGCCCGCATTGGCCAGGACTCCAGGGATTTTGATGTCGTCATCCGATGCGTGATCACCTGCGGCGACGATGGCTTTTGCCGCCTTATCCCGCGCCATCGAGAGGCCTTGTTTGGCAGCAAGCGTTTCCAAGTCGCCAACCGTCTCAAGCTCGGTAATCACGTTTGGGTCCGGCAGCCGCAAACCGGCAGCTTCTAGGGCCACCGTGAGTTCGGTGAGCATAAGTGAATCGAAGCCAAGTGACTCCATTCGGCTATCTGGGCGCACGTCACTGGGTTTGCGCTGCGAGACTTGCGCAACGACATCGCGAACCCAGCGGGTATCTCCGGCATCGCCATCGCTGGCTTCGTCGGCGGCCTTGCGAGCATTAGATGCGCTGCTGGCCACCTTCTCAAGCTTTTCAAGTTCGGCGACAATCTCGCGACGCTTGACCTTGCGAGTCGAAGTCTTTGGCAAGTCGTGGTCCCAAAGGTGCCACAGCTTTACCCGCTTGTAGAGCGGAAGCTTCTTGGAGACTTCTTTGACGTGCTCGCGAACCAAGTCGCGCACAGCCTCGCGGGAAAGCTCTTCGTCGTGCTCGTAGTCGGGCACAAAGAGCGCAGCAACCGTCTCGCCGGTTCCGCTCGATGGCAGACCAACAACGGAGAGCTCTTTTACAAAGTCACAATCTCCGTACAGCTCTTCGAGTTCGTCTGGATAGACGTTCTCGCCGGATGCGCCAAGGATCATTTCCTTCTTGCGACCAACGATAAAGACGTTGCCATCTTCGTCGATACGACCGAGGTCGCCAGTGTGAAGCCAGCCGTCGCGAATCACTTCGTCTGTGGCCTCTGCGTTCTCGTAGTAGCCCTTCATTACGTTCGGGCCTTTGCCGATAAGCTCGCCAATACCATCTTCGTTTGGTTCGAAGACTTGCACTGCAATGCCCGGTAGAGCGCGACCAACGCTGCCCTCTTTGACAGGATCGCCAGGTCGCTGAACCGCCAAGACCGGTGATGCCTCGGTCATTCCGTAGCCCTCAAAGAGCCTAAAGCCCATGCCGCGGAACGACTTCATCACCTCTGGCGATAGCGCGGATCCGCCACTGATCATGAGGCGAATGCGGCCGCCAAGTTCGCGGTGAACTGGGAAGAAGACAAGCCGACCAAGATCGACCTCAAGTGGTGTCTTCTCGCGGAGCGCACGATTTACATCGACGATGGCATCGAAAGCGCGCTCGACCAGTGGGCCGCGCTCGCTTACGCGCTTGCGCACGTTTCGGTGCAGCAATTGCCAAAGCGCGGGCACGCCGACCATGCCGGTGATGTGGCCACACTTAAAGCCGGCGCTCAGTGCGTCGGCGTTGAGTGCGTCGAGGTAGGTGATGGATGCGCCGTGCATCAAAGGCATCAAGAGGCCTGCCGAGAACTCGAAGGTATGGTGCATCGGCAGCACCGAGAGCAAGCCATCGTGCTTGTAGAGCCTAAACGTCGAAGACAGCTTTGCTGCCATCGAGGTGAGGTTCTTATGGGTGAGCATGACGCCCTTAGGTTGCCCTGTTGTGCCCGAGGTGAAGATCACAGAGGCAACCCTGTCACCTTTGCGTGGCGGCAGTTCGACAGGCGTGCTGTCCTTTGGCGTATCCAGGATGTCGTCGTAGCTCACGACCTCGACATCGGCCACCAGCGTCGCAAGGGCTGCCACAATCGCTTTGCGCTCGTGACCTGCCTCGCATTCGATCTTGTCATCCTCGACAAGACGCTCACAGACTTTTTCTGAGATGATTAAAATCTTTGCACCCGATGCAGTGAGCACGTTTCCCACTTCGGCAAGCGAGAGTTGCGAGTCCATCGGCACAACCGTGGCACCAGCCTTCAGTGCGCCAAAGTACCCGATACTCCACTCGGGGCGCCCTTCGCCCATGATGGCCACGCGGTCTTCACTCTCGACACCCCAGTCGCGAAGATTCGCAGCCGTGCGCTCGGCAAGAACACCGAGGCGCTCGTAGGTGTAGACGATTGGCGGCGCATCGGGCGTCTCAGTCTCGAGAAAGCGCAGTGCGACGCGATGCTTGTTGAGCTTGACCGAAGAGTCGAAGAGCTCGAGCATATCTTTGTAGGTGTAGACCGAGCGCGGTTTGACACCGAACTCATCGTCGAGCATTGGGAAGACCCACTCGACAAGACCTGGGAAGTGGCTATCGATCCAATACTGGCGCCAATCGATCTCCGTCGGCGTCCACATCATTCGATCTTTATCGCGCTCGGGTAGTCGCTCCCACAGCGCCGTTAGATTGTCCGAGCGAAATGCGATTTGGTGGTCGTGGATGAACGGCTCAAATAGATCCATAAGATCCATAATCTGCTCGCTCATCACTGAGACTTTTTCTAACTCTTCTTGTGCGCGCTCAGCAAAGGCGGCAAGCCTTGGAGCTCCCCACTTTGGCATGCGCTCATCGATCTCTTTCGAAACTCTGTCGACGAATTTCTTAACTTGCGGCGTCCCGATGCGGTGGAACGTTTCGCGGCTTACCGGATGCGCCTCGCGCCTTACCTGCAAGCGGTTCTTCCACTTATTCTCGCCGGCGTCGGCCTTGTCTTTGTAGTAGCCGCGGACGGCCAGCCCAGAGAGCTCGCAGAGCCTCTCCGAGGACACCGGATTCACTCCACTAGAGCCTGCCTGATAGACCGCCTTGTGCTCGTTGCGCATCACTGCAGCGGTCGCCATGACGATCGCCGTGCACACCATATCGACGGGGATGATGTCGAGGTTGGTGTTATCGCCCGTGACGATGAGCCGCTGCCCTTTGAGCATCGCGTAGACAAGCGGTGCCGTTGTGTTGAAACCCTCGTTCCAGCCGACCTTGGGAAAGGAAACCGAAGACTCAACGATGGCAGGACGCACGATGCACGAGCGCACGGTTTTATCCTTTAGGACAACCTGCTCGCCAAGCGACTTTGAATAGGTATAGGTGTTGCTCCAACCCCAATGCTCGGCGCGCTTCATGCCGACATCGGTGAGCTGCTCGTGAACCCAGAGCTTGCGCTCGCGGGCCACCGAGAGTTTTAGCGTCGACTTATCGTCCGGATCGCGACGCTGGCTGCGCAGCGTACTTTGCGCGCGCTCGCGGAACATCGAGATGTGGCGGCGATCTTTTGCCAACTCGCGAACTTGCTCGATGACTCGCTCACAGTCGGCGATTTCTGCATCGGCATCAAAATCATCGTCGACAAGCTCGTTGTTGCGCGGGAAGTAGCCGACCACTTCGTCGTCTTCCATGATGTCGCCATCGCGGCGGCCAGCGACGTAGCAAGTTGAGATGTGGACAAGCGAAGCGTCGAGCTTGCGCGCCAAGTCCAAGCAGTGGCGCGCACCTTTGGCGTTGATGCGAATTGCACTTTCTAGTGAGGGCGTAAACGAGACCAAGCCCGCCGAGTTGATGATGGCGTCAATGCCGCCCATCTCCTCGAATGCAGCAAAGTCGGCGTCGCCGAAGTTGCACAGCGGCCGACCGATGTCGCCACCAACTGGCAAAACCTTGTCGCGGAGATAGGCATCAAAGCCCTCGCCGTAACGATCTCGAACCGGGTCAAAGGCCGGCGACGTGGCCACCTTCTTAAAGAAGCGGTCTTCGGCGGTATTGCCCATGCCTGGGCGAACCAAGGCAACGATTTTGCCAATTTCTGGGTATCGATCCAGCAGCATGCTGATCGCGACCTTGCCGACAAACCCCGTGCTGCCAATCAGCATGATGTTTTTGCCCTGCAGGGTCTCGGCAATATCCAACGGTGGCATCGCGGTCTCGGTGCTCATCAGAATTCTTCCTAGATTACGTCGGTGATGAGGAATGGAGGTTGGTGCAGCATACTAATCTGTGCAGATTGCCCCATGGAAGAACGTCCCATGGCGATAGCTTCGGCCATAGATCCAGCGGTTTCCCAGCCAAGCATTGCAGGAACGGTCTCGTTGTCGGCACCGACAACAATCACGCGGCCGACCTTCTCGCGACCGCGCTGTCCCCAGTAGTACATGTAGAAGGGGTGCGCGCCGTGGTAGGCGTTTCCGCGTCGGTACATCTCGACGTAGGTTGGGTTGTAGGCGAACTCGTCCTGATACTTTTTCTCAAGCTCGTAGGCGTCCTTCGTTTCGGGCAAGAGACGATTGAAGAACTCGATGTAGGAGGGGTGATGAACCGGATCCCACTTATCGCTACAAGGGTGGGTAATGATGAGAACCCCGCCTTCCTTGAGAAGCGATTTCTTGCGGTACATATGATAGAGGTAGCCAAGAGCCAGCACCTGGACCAAGAGCGGATTTAGCGCCTTGGAGTTCACGTTGTACGGAGAGAGGTAGGGGATGCCGGTAATCATGATGTCGGCTTGGCCCTCGACCTCGACGGCGTACTGCTCCCAGCTCTTCTCAAGGGTTTTGGCGTGACATGGATCGCAGGCTCCTGCGTAAACGCCGATGAGATCAAACGCCGCTGGCACTCGGTGAAAGAGTTCACGCCTGGCCGCAAAGGGCATGCGATCGAGGGCCCACTTCATGCCTTGAAACTTGAGCCTATCGCCCTCGGTGTAGTCGTCTTCCTTTTTCATCAGGAAGTCCATCGGGCCGTCAAACATCTTGTTGTTTAGAACCGTCTCGATGTGAAAGACCTTGATCTCTTTTTCGACAACGCGGCCAATGCGACCAATCGACGAGGCTAGCGCCGAGTTATCTGGATCCATGTAGGAATCGGAATCGACAATCGCCTTTGGCGTGTGGTGCGACTTGAGGCTCTCGTAGCCAGTGAGGCCAACGCCCATCGACTTTTGCCCGCCGTTCATCGGAACCAAGTTGAGGTTCACGTAGATGCAGAGATCCGAATCGGCAGCGCGCTTGTTGGTCTCGACAAGCTCGCCGTGACGAGTTCGGCCAAGCACGACCATTCCGTCTGGATCGCACGCATCATGGTTGTAGAGCCTATCTGGCCAGTAATCGCGCCACACCTTTGGGCCGACCATGCGTTTGATCTCGTGGTCGTGCAGCCGGCGGTGAAGTGCCAAGGCGATGATGATTTCGACATCGTCAACACCGTGGTCGGTAAGCATCTCGCAAACAATCTCGAGGACCGTTTGGCGAATGTCGGGCGTGCGCATCATTGGCAGCGGCATCGAAATGTCGTCGACTGCAATGGTCACCTTCATGCCCGGCTTGAGCATCGAGTGCAATGGATCCATGCCCTCGGGATGGTTTAGCGCATAGCGAATTGCAGCGACCCGATTGTCGATGCCAGCGAGTGGCGCCTTTGGGTAGATGCATCGCGTGCCGATGGGTAAATCTTCGACAGCAAAGTTCTCACCGGAGAACATAATCCGCGGTGCGGAGTCGGTGTCGATAGTAACAATATGCTCGCGTGCGGCGGAGCGTGTACGTGGTCTGCTGGCTGCCATAGATCGGTCCTGGTTTAACGTAGTTCTACGACTGGCCAGTCATAGGAAGTAGCCACCGCACGAAGGCGGCGGTCGGGGTTACAAGCGGTAGGCCGGCCAACCACGGCCAGCATTGGGAAATCGGAGTAGCTGTCGGAGTAAGCGAATGACTCGCTTAAATCGAGATTGTGCTCTTGGGCAAATTGGCGCATGAGCACAGGCTTTGTGGCACCACCGACAAACGGCTTTTTGAGCTTGCCTGTGGCAATGCCATTCTTAAACTCGAGGCTGTTGGCGATGACATGCTCAATCCCGAGGTAGCGGGCGAGCGGCATCATCGTGAAGTCGAGTGCGCCGGTCACGATGACCTGCTTGCACCCAGCACGCTGTGACTCTTTTACAAGATCCAACGTGCGTGGAAAGATCTTGGGTTTGATGACTTCTTCAAAGAGCTCTTCTGCGAGAATCTCTAACCGGTCGAGGGAGAACCCTTGATAGTTATTATAGAAGAGTTCGTTGAACCACTTCCGCGAAACTTTGTCAGCTGCGACAAAGAGCGGCACGCTCATCGCGGTCTGAACCGTAGTGCGCAGTGACTTGGACCACGAGGCTTGGCGAGCTGCGTAGAACGCAAAGGTGTGAACAATGTTGATTTGGATTAGCGTGCCATCAACATCGTAAAAGGCGGCGGAATTCTTGTATTTAGGAGACGTCATCACCCTGCTTTTGGGCCGGCACTGTTACGCCACGCGGCTAGGGGGTGTCAACTCTGGGCAGCGCTCAGCAGATCCCAGAGATGCGGACCTCACACAGTCGCTTGCATCTGCCCGATCTTTCGTTCGAAGCATGCGGAAAGGTAGGATTATTTGCCCTAGCCAAGTTCTAACATTTGTGACAAAAAGGCCTGGAACCCCCCTCACGAGGTTGAACCATGGCTCCCCTAAAGACTCTTATTGCCACAAGCGCCCTACTCCTTCCATTACTTAGTCCCGTAGTAGCTAGTTCTCTACTCGGCGGCTGTGGCGAAGATCCGGATCCGGTTCTCGGTCCAGACGATGACATCGACGGCGATGGCTTCTCTGCAAACGAAGGTGATTGCAACGACGACAACCTCTCCATCTACCCAGGTGCTCCCGATCCTTGCGACGGAATCGATCAGAACTGCGATGGAGTCCCCGACGAACTCTTCGACCAAGACAACGACAACTACACAACGTGCAACGGCGATTGCCGGGACAACGACAATACGTCGAACCCAGGCGCTTCCGAAGTTGTCGATGGTCTTGATAACGACTGTGACGGCATCGCCGACAACCACACCGATCAATACGATGATGATGGCGACGGCTACTCGGAGGACCAGGGCGACTGTAACGATCAGCCAACCTCTGGTGGTGCGTTCATCGGCCCCGACGCAATCGAGGTTGCCGAGACCCCCGAGGGCGAACCTGAACTTATCGATAACGACTGTGATGGCATCGTCGATGAGGCTGTAGAGGCTTGTCCTACCGACCTTGAGCCTACAGACCCGTTGGCCCTTGCTGCCGCACTCGACGTCTGTAACGAAGTTATTCAGGCAAGCATTGATCCCGTCGTCGACGATCGCAGCTACGCCATTCTGGATTCCTTTGGCGACACCTACGTGCCGTTTGCTGGGCCAGACTTTACGGTTCTCTCCTCCGGTATTGCCGGTGATACGACGGATCCATTATACGCTGGTCACAGCTCGGATATGGGCAACACGATCTTGCACCCAGCTCCAGCCACCATGGCGCCGATTTGCGGCAGCCCGGATGAAGCAGAAGTAAACGACTACAGCGAAGTCTCGCTAGCGCTTCAGGTGCCGCAGAATGCTCAAGCCTTTTCGTTCGACTTTAACTTCATGTCGATCGAATTCCCCGAGTACGTCTGCACATCGTTCGACGATACATTTATCGCCTATCTCGAATCCGAGGCCTTCACGGGCAACGTATCCTTCGACTCAATGGGCAGCCGCGTTTCAATCAACGTTGGCTTCTTCACTGTTTGTGAAGGAACCGCTGGCTGTACTGGCGAAGCTGACCTCCTCGGAACCGGCTTTGAGTCTGGCGCCGATGGCGGCGGCGGAACTGGCTGGCTCACCACAACGGCTCCTGTCGTTCCTGGCGAGAAGATCAACCTCACCTTTATGATCTTCGACGAGGGTGACCGCATCCTCGATTCGACGGTACTTCTCGACAACTTCCGCTGGGAGCTTGAGGCTATTGACGGGCCAATCACCGAGGGCCGCGAGTTCAAGCGCGAGTTCATGAACTCGGTTGAGCTGCCGCTAAACAGCCAAGAATAGTCAAAGTGAGCAGCCCTGGGTGGGAGCGCCCCACACCAGTGGCTAGCTGCGTTGCCAGGGAGCGAGGTCCTTTATGTGTCGGGGAGACTCCCACCACATGATGTGATCTCGCTCTTCGTTTTCGGATACATTTTCAATAGTTACAAACCCGTTCGGTTGGCCTTACCTTTGCAATTTCGCAGGGCATGGTCCTGATGTCTCGCGCTATACTCACCTCCATCGTCCTAGCCAGCTCCTTTGGGATCGGAGCCTGCGTCAGCCAGGTTGGCGGTGGCGACAATGGATTTGAACCGAGCTGTGATGATGGGCAGTGCGATGTGCAAAGCCGCCGCCGAGACAATGCAGAGAGCATTCGTGACACTGCAGCGGCTGCTGGGCTCAGCAACGCAGTCTTGCTAGCCGGCATTGGCGAAGTCGAGACCACCCTCGCCCATTGTTGGTCGGATGCCCCCTGGGGGTGCAAAGGGCCGAACTCTCCAAGTTGCGGGGGCGGGCCTGTGCTCGCGGGTTCCGCCGATGGTGCTTGTAGTCTAAAACGCGGCGGACTTGGAATGTTTCAGTTTGATGGCGGTACTCATGCTCAAACCGTCAATGACTACGGCCAAGACATCCTCTCCCTTAACGGCAACGTACGAGAGGTGGTTCCGTACCTTGTCGGGCGAGCAATCGAATCGGTCTCTGGCGTGAACACCGAGCAAGAAGCCCTCGATTGGATGAACTCGATCCGCATCGTCGACGGCGACCCAGACTTTGAAGCGTGGCTCGAGTTTATCTCGTGGCGCTTTAACGGATGCAAAGGCTGCACCTCGCAAGAAAACAAGTACCGCGCCGGAACGCACCAGTTGCAGATGGAACTTGGTGCAGACTTCTGGGGCAGCGTTGGCGGCTTTGAGGGCGGCGATAATGGATCGTTCATTGGCTCGGATTGCGGCGAGGATGCGAGCGTCTGCGACTTTGGTGCCGACGGCATCGCGAGCGAGTGTATCGACTGGTTTGATGCCGACGATTCTTCACTCAATGGCTACTGCTCAGTTGCCTGCGAAGGCTTCTGCCCGGATCAAGCCGGTGAGGCACCAACATTCTGCGCAGACTTCCGCAATGACCCGGGCATGTGCGCGACCACGCCGACGTCATCAAACAATGCCTGCGCAGACGTGCCGGGAACCATCCTGCAAGTCGTTCCACGCTTTGTTGGCAACAGTGGAGCCGAGGCAACCTACAAGGGCGTTTGCGCACCTCCTGGCAACGCCACCTCGTGTGTCACCGACGAAGGCCAAGGAGGCGAGTGCTTTGACACCGATACGATGGAATGCGGCGGAACGCTTCACACGGGAGCATGTCCTGGCGGCTCGAACATCCAGTGTTGCACCCGCTAAGAAGAACTCGTACCGTCCTCCTCTACTGCTGGCTGAGTTCGCCTGGCGTCAAACGCGGATGGGCTGTGAACGCGGCTAGGCGGCGGCGACAGGGCCGTCGGCTTGGCTCTCAGCGATAAGCAGGGCCATTCGCCCGTTCATCGCAGCTTCTTCCTCGTCGTCCTGATGATCGTAGCCAAGCAAGTGGCACAGACCATGAGCGGCAAGGTGCACTAATTCTGCGTAGAGGCCTGCCTCGGCTTGGCGCTCGGCGGTATCGATCGAAATCACGATGTCGCCAAGAATCTCGGGGCAAAGGTCGCCGCCCTCGCCCTCTCGCTGTGCAAAGGCCAAGACATCGGTGGGCTTGTCCTTGTGCCGGTAGTCGCGATTGAGCGCGTGAATCTCGTTGTCGTCGCACAGGCGCAAGTCGGCCTCAAGTTCGCGCTCGGTCTTCTCGCTTAGCCAGGCGGCGGCAACCATGCGCTCGAGTTGAGCTTCCAAGCGCTCGGCAAGGCCTTCGGGAAGGCGCCCAAGAACCTCTTCTGAAACACTGAGTCCAAGCATCGCTGCTAGCCCGAAACCACAGTCTCGTAGACTTTCGATTCGACGAACATATTGAAGAGTTCGAGATCGAGTTTGCCGCGATCGACTTCGGACTTGAGAATGTCCAAAGCTTTTGGAAGTGGCACAGCACGCTTGTACGGCCGATCCGAGGCGGTTAGCGCATCAAAGATATCGCTGATCGTCATCATCTTTGCCGGAGCGGGAATCTCTGCGGCCTTTAAGCCCTGCGGGTAGCCGCTGCCATCGAGCTTCTCGTGATGTGTGCCGGCGATAAGCGGAATGTTGCGAAAGGTTCGGCCCCACGGAATCTCTTTAAGGAAGTTGAAGGTGTGCACAACGTGGCTCTCGATTTCTTCGCGCTCGTCTTTTGTGAGCGAGCCCCGCGCGACCTGCAGAGAAATCACTTCGTCGGCGGAGAGGTAGTCATGCTCTTTGCCATCGACGTTGAAGTACTTGCGCGTTGCAATCTCGGCAATGCGATCGAAACCGCCCTGCTCCAAAACTGACGGCTCGTTCGCTTTGAGAATAAATCTGAGAAAATCGTCAATCTCGGCAATCTGCTCGGCAGCCTCTCTATCGCTTGCCTTGAGTTGCTCGGCGACCTGCTCGGCGGTTGCATCCATAAGATAGTCGAGCTTGGTGGTGGCAGCATTTAGTTCGATGCTGCGGCGGATGTACTGAAAGCGCAGGTCGATGGCTTCGCTCTCGTGGCCGTAGAGCTTCTTTGGTTTTACAAGGACGTGCTCGCGAACGCCAACCTTGCCAAAGTCGTGCAAGAGCGCCGCGTACTCGATTTGCTTGATCTCATCGGGCTCAAACTTGAGACTGGCGTAGGTGCCGCTATCGGCCCTATCCACAACTTTTGCCAAGCCAACGGTAAGGTCGGCAACCCGCTCGGAGTGTCCAGAGGTGGTTGGATCACGAGATTCGATTGCCGTGACCGAGGCGTGCACGAAGCCCTCAAAGAGCGTCTTGACTTCGTCGTAGAGAAGCGAGTTCTCAAGGGCGATGCAGGCCTGGGACGCCAGAGTGGTTGCGTAGTTTATCGATTCTTCATCAAAGGGCGAGACGTTCTCTTCAAAGGTCTCAAGACCTTCGAGGCTTAAGACGCCGGCCTTGCGGCGATTGATGAGCTGAATGACGCCAATCACCTGGCTGCGCGCCGAGACCATGGGAATGGTTAGAAGCGAACGACTTTGGTAATTATTCTGGGCATCAAAACTCTTATCGTGAACAAAGCCCCAGGTGTTGTTGCCCTGCCCGGGAGCATCCAGATTGTAGAGGTCGGGAATGTTGATGACTTCGGAGGCGAGCACGCAGGCGCCAACGATCGATGTTGAAGACACCGGCATCGTGAAGCCCTCGGAGGTGATCGGCCGCGAGTCGTTTTGCGATTCGGTAAAGCGGATACGATGCTCTGTAGGGCCTTCTGCGTCGCCTTCTACGACATAGACCGAACCCGCGTCGGCGCCGGTAACTTCGCGAGCGCGCAGCAAGATCAAATTGAGAAGCCGCTGGGTATCGCGCTCCTGCGAAAGCGCGCGACCGATATCGACAAGCAAACTGCTCTCGTAGCGCGCGCGCTCAAGTTGCAATTGCAGCTCGTCCACCTCTTGCGACTCGGAGCCCATGGTGGCATCGAGCGTCGACATAAGAACCGGCATCGACGTTGGCAGCGGAAGCAAGACTTGCCCCTCGGCCGACGTAAGCGATTCAAAATCCTCGAGACTTCCAAGCAGTAGAAGCGTGCAGCCCGGGTGTCTCGCACTCTCGCGAAGAGAGTTGAGCGTGTCCTCTTGCAGCCACTTTGATGGCCCAGCAATGAGCGCGATACGGCTGCCGCGATTGACTGCGACCATGCCGTTTGCCCGGTTTTGCACATGCCAATCGGCAAGCTCTTCTGCATTGCCAACAGCATGTACGACCTCATCAACAGTTTCGAGTCGAGTCACGATGCGCCCATGGTAGCACCGCCGAGCAATCGCGCAGTATTAGCGATCTTCTTTTGCGTGCTGTCGTGCTTCGCGAGCTCGGTCGCGGGCGTCGTAGGCTCGGATAACGTCCATGACCAGCGGATGTCGCACCACGTCGCCATCCTTAAACTCGCAGAAGCGGATGCCTGGAATGTTCTGTAGAACCCGCTGCGCATCGACCAAGCCGCTACGGTTGCCAGAGGGCAAATCGCTTTGGGTCACATCGCCGGTGATCACCGCTTTCGAGCCAAAGCCCAGGCGAGTGAGCAGCATCTTCATCTGCTCAGGAGTTGAGTTTTGGGCCTCGTCAAAGATAACGAAGCTATCGTTTAGGGTTCGTCCGCGCATGAAGGCTAGCGGCGCAACCTCGATGACACCCTTGTCTAGAAGCTTGCGGGCCCGCTCGTAGTCGAGCATCTCGTTGAGCGCATCAAAAAGTGGGCGAAGGTATGGGTCGACCTTCTCCTCCAGGGTCCCGGGGAGAAAGCCTAGGCGCTCGCCCGCTTCGACTGCAGGCCGTGTGAGCACAATGCGCTTAACGACCTTGTCTTGCAGCATGCGCACCGCAAGCGCGACTGCCAGGTAGGTTTTGCCCGTACCCGCCGGCCCGATACCAAAGACCACATCGGCCTCGCGCACGGCGTCGACGTACTCTTTTTGGCGAAGGCTCTTTGGGGTGATCGGACGACCGCGCTTTGGCTTGATAATCGTATCGGAGAAGATGTTCTTAAGCTCGAGATTCGAGTTTGTGCGCAGGGCGTTGACGGCCCGCACCACGTCGTCACTGGCCAAGCCGGCGCCTTGCTGGGCGAATGCATAGAGTTGATGCAGTGCATTGATCGCCAAAGACACCTTGGGCTTGTCGCCCTCCACCGTGATCTCGGTGCCGCGCAGGTGAACAGCAACCTCCGCTGTGCGCTCGAGAAGCTTTAGGCGCGAGTTGCCATAGCCGCACAGTTCCACCAAAGCCTCGGTATCGGAAAAGTTGAGCTTCTCGCGATGCGCAGCCGTGTAGGTGGAAGATGGGACTTTGGACGATGAATGTTTGGACGATGGATCTTTGGGAGTTTCAGACATAGGAATCTCGTACGAAACGCAGGCCCTCGCTACTATCACGGATTGGCCTGCAAAGCCTATGCTGGGCGCATGTCTGGCAAATCTGGAAGTCGCTTTACCGAGCTTGTTTCTGTCATGGCGAAGCTCCTTGAACCCGGCGGCTGCCCGTGGGACCAAGAGCAGACCCTGGCGAGCCTGCGCCCCTACCTCATCGAGGAGTGCTTCGAGCTTGTGGATGCCATCGACACAGACGACGTCGACAACCACCGCGAGGAGCTTGGCGACCTGCTCTTCCAAGTTGTCTTTCAAAGCGCGCTGCGGGCTCGAGATGGCGCCTTTGACGTCGATGACGTGGCGGGAGACATTGCCGAGAAGCTTCGCCACCGTCACCCACACGTCTTTGGCGATGCTACGGCCGCCGACTCCGAAGAAGTTCTCAGCCGCTGGGAAGAGATTAAGCTTGAGGAGAAGAAGGCCAAGGGCATCCACCAAAGCCACCTACTCGATAGTGTGCCAAAGGCCTTGCCGGCGCTGTCCCGGGCCCAAAAGATCTCGAATAAGGTCTCTCGGGTCGGATTTGACTGGGATACCGCAAGCGATTGCCTCGCCAAGGTTCGCGAGGAGACTGCCGAGGTCGAAGAGGCGATGAGCGAGGGTGATACGGCGAAGATCGCCGAGGAGCTTGGGGATCTTCTCTTCGCCACAACGTCTCTGGCTCGCAAGCTTGGCATCGATGCGGCGGGTGCCCTGGCTGCCGCTAATCGCAAGTTCGAGGGCCGCTTTGCCCGGCTTGAAGATCGGCTGGCCGAGGATGGCAAGGCGCCTAAAGACTCGAATTTAGCTGAGATGGATCGCATATGGGATGAGATCAAGCACCTTCCCTAGCGCGCGAGGTCGCAAGTCTTGACATCATCGGTCTGGGCGCGGTAAAGACCGGCGCTCACTCGGACTACCCGAGCACCCAAGGATTTATCGTGGCTAACAACAAGTCTGCAATCAAACGTATCCGTCAGAACGAGAAGGCTCGCCTTCGCAACCGGCTCGTCATGGTCTCCATGCGAACCGCTATCAAGAAGGCTCGCGCCGCTGTTGATACCTCGGCTGAGAACGCCGCGGAACTCATCAAAGTTGCTTCGAGCAGCATCGATCGCGCTGTCACAAAAGGTGCTCTCAAGCGCACCACAGCATCGCGTTACATCTCGCGTCTTACCAGCCGCAAAACTGCTTAGCTTCCCGCGAATCAGGCGTCTCGCACGAGGCGTCTAGATCAAGCCGCGCCGCGTATCCTATACGTGCGCGGCTTTTCGTGCGTGAGGTGAATACTTAGGTTAGCGTACGTAGTCGGCCTATTTCACTTTGGCCAGCCTCGTCGAGATGTCGGAGCAGGATCTCGACTGCAGCCCTTACTTAGCTCTTCTGTGGTTACTTTCATATCGTAACGCCGCCTTTTCCTGTGCCAGGGCTAGCGCTTGGCAAGGCGAATCAGGTCTTGCACGAGGCCTTCGACGACGACCCGCTCGGCCAATCCGCGGCCTAAGACTTTGCTGCTGCCGCCAAAGCCCTTGAGGGTGCGATCGGCTTCGCCAAGACGAGTGAGCGCTTGGGCAACGCCGCGCACCGAGTAGTGCTCGGCTTGCTCTTCGAGCTTTGAAAGCACGAAGGGTGGGACTGCAACCTTCTTGGCGAGTTCGCTTCGGCCAAGCCGCTGCTGCTTGCCGGCTTGGCACAGTCCGAGTTGGCGCATATGCCTAGCCAGCATCATGACCACGCCAATCGAGCTTTGGCGCTGCTCGAACAGCCCAGCAACCGCACGTTGTGCACGAGCTTGGCTGCGGCTTGCGATGGCATCGGTAAGTTCAAAGACCGATCGCTCGCGAGTATCGGCAATTAAATCGTCGACATCATCGACTTCGATGGACTTGCCGTTGGTGTAGAGGGCGAGTTGCTCGATCGCCAGGCCAAGTCTTGCCAAATCGGGCCCGACAACGGTTCCAAGTCGATCGGCCGCACTTGAAGAGAGCTCGGCATTTTGACGCTCGGCTTCTTCGCGAATCCATGGGCCAAGACGCTTGGGAACGCCCAGCTCGTGAAGAAAGCCGAGCTTCTTTGCGCGCTGAAAAAACTTGATGCGCTTGTCGACCTTTTGGCAGAGCGCAACCAGCACGGTGCTTGGGTTTGGCGCTTCGAGATAGGCAGTGAGTTTACCGAGCTCGGCGGCCGACATGCTCTCAAGACCGCGGATCAGCAGAAAGCGCTTTGCGGCCATCATAGGCAAGGTTTGCGCGGCTGCGAGCACTTCAGAAGCCTCGGCCCCTTTGCCCTGAAGCTGGTCACAATTAAAGCCGCGAAGGTCCTCGGGGACGGCGGCGTCGAGCAACGCTTTGTGGGCCCGACTCATAAGTAGCGACTCCTGGGAAACCAAAATGTAAATCGGCTCCAGGGTCTCGGGATCGAGTTTTGAATCAAACGTCGCCACGAGCCGAGCCTACCAACACGCCCTGCCCCAACCAAGATGCCTTTGCCGCATTAGCGAAGGTCGCGCCCCTTGCTTGCACGTGGTACAGAACAGCAGCAAATCCCCATGGCTTCCAAAGCAAAACCGACTGCGCCCAAGAGCGATGCCACTGCGTCGAAAGCCCCTGCAGATACGGGTGAGGCGCCAAGGCCCGTCGACGATGGCAAGCCAATTGCCATCACGCTCCTTCACGGGCGTGGCCGTCATCTTGGCTGGGTTCTCATAGGCGGCATCGCCGGTGGCGCTCTTCTCCTGCGCTTTGGGACCATTGGCCAGATTATCGGTGCAATTTTGATGGCGATCGCACTTCAGCAAACCTATCGGCTCGTGCAAACCATCAGAAACCAGCCGGGCACGTTTCGAGTCGACGGCGATGATGTGCAGCTGCCAACCGGCCTGTGCGCAGGACCTGAGCTCAAGCTTTCGCGCAAGCAAATCGATCACGTCTTCTTTCTTCGGCGCTCGGTGCCTTGGACCCAAGCGGGCCCGCTGCTCATCGTTGAGGCTCAGGGCAAGACCTACAGTTTCCCGCGCGACTGGTTCTCGAGCGATTCAGATCAGCGCCGAGTTGAAACCGCGCTCAACCGCGAACTGCGCCGCAACGCCGCCGCATGAAAGCTCGCGCCGTTTGCTGCCTTGCACTCGCCGCACTGCTTTTGCCGGCGACCTCGGCAACTGCGGAGGCCGAGCCGAGTCATACGGATCGCGAGCGGCGCTTTACGCTCTCGTACCAAGACTCGCTTCGCCCTGCCAAGCCCCCCGAGGGAAGCGAAGCGATTGTCTATCTGCAAAACGGGCCGCTCCGCGCGAGCGTGAGTACCTTCGAGAGCGCCAATCGTTCGGCGTATCGGAGGGATCAAAGCAAGGCCTTCTTCGATTCGATCGAAACCGGAATTGCTGCCAGCACGACGAGCTACAAAAGACAGATTCGCAAGCACCAACGCATCGACCGGGCCCCTACTCTCGACCTCTCCTTTCGGCGCACAAGTGCCAGCGGCGCTCGTGAAATCGTTTGGATGCGCTTCTTGTTTCGCTATCGATTTACCGTCGTCGCAACAGCCATCGTGCCGGCTTCGGCGAAGCGCTCGCTAATGCGCGAGGCTAAGAATTTCGCTGAGAGCCTCGTGCCTCTCGAAAAGCCGTAGAGCGAAGCTGGGCGTTCGGGTTTTCAAACTTGTAGACGCATCCGCAAAACGGAAACACGCAGCAAAAGACCCAGCAAACGGTCCTTGCGCAATTCGTGCGCATCCCTTCTATCTTGTGTACGGGATGAAGCTCTTCCCGATGCATGAGGCATCAGGGTGATGGCGCAGGGCTTGCTATTGCAAGGCGCCGAGACGTCTGATGGCAAACCCCTTGTTGCGATACCGAGTTCTCGTTCTGAGCATCACTGTTTTGAACATTCCATTCCAAGACGGCGTTGCCCTCTAGTGCTCTCCAAAGAAGCATTTTCCGGCCTGCCTAGGCATCTCGAGCGCTTGGTCGCTGGCCGCCTTTGGCTCAAGGTCATCATTGCGATGGCACTTGGCATCGGCGTTGGTCTCGTGCTTGGGCCCTCGGTTGGATGGATCGATCCCAAAGTCGCCGCGCTCATCGGTGATTGGCTCGCACTGCCCGGTCAACTGTTCTTGGGCAGCATCCAGATGATCGTCGTTCCCCTTGTGGTGGCATCGATCGTTCGCGGACTGGCCGATGGTGAAGATGTTGAGCAGTTGCGCAAGCTCGGTATTCGATTGGCTGGCTACTTTGTGCTCACAACCACCGTCGCCGTCACGATCGGCGTCGGCCTTGCCACGCTTCTAAAGCCCGGTCGCTTTGTAGCTTCATCGGAGATGTTTCAGAGTTCTACCAACCTACCCGTCGCCGGGCAGCCAATCGAACCCGCAAGCATTCCCGATCTCGTTACTTCGATCCTCCCGGTAAATCCCCTAGGGGCGATGGTCGAAGGCCAGATGCTTCAGGTTGTTCTCTTCTCTGTGATCTTTGGCGTGGCACTAATCGCGATGCAACCGAAGCAAGCGCAGCCAATCCTCGATCTTTTTGAATCGCTGCAAGAGGTCTGCATGACGGTCGTGCGATGGGCGATGCGACTGGCCCCCATTGCCGTATTCGGTCTTGTGGCGCAGGTGGCGATGACGTTGGGTGTCACAGCTCTTACGGGCCTGGCAGCGTACGTTGGCACCGTACTCCTAGGCCTGCTCATCCTCCTGGTGCTCTACACAACGCTAAGTGCGGTTGTCGGGAAACGGTCACCACGGGCATTTCTGCGCAGCATACGCGATGTCCAACTCCTCGCATTCTCCACCTCAAGCTCAGCCGCAGTAATGCCGCTCTCGATCCAGACTGCAGAAGAGCAACTCGACGTTCGGCCCTCCGTCGCACAACTTGTTGTGCCCCTGGGCGCCACCATCAACATGGATGGCACCGCGATGTACCAGGCCATTGCGACCGTCTTTCTGGCTCAGGTAACTGGGATCGATCTGGGGCTTGGCGCACTTGTGCTCATCGTTGTCACTGCGGTCGGTGCATCGATCGGCGCCTCTTCAACACCCGGCGTTGGCATCGTCCTCTTGGCGAGTATTCTGCAAAGTGCGGGCATTCCGGTTGGGGCCATTGCACTCATCCTAGGCGTTGATCGGATTTTGGATATGAGCCGAACCGCCGTGAATGTGACAGGCGACCTAACAGCATGCGTGGTTATGAATCGCTGGGTTGGCGACCCAAAGGGGGAGGAACTCGATGTCTCGGAAGAGGGAACGTAGCTTAAGTTTCACGCGTAGTTAAAAAGGATGGGTCGTTGGTAGGACCGAAGGAGATAGTGTGGGCTAACACGTTACAGGCTCGGCATTTCCTTTATTTAGGCAAGCTGAGGAGTATGATTGCGACGAGCGACCCAATGCGGATCGCTGGCCAATTTCCCTTAAGTCATGCCAGACCAGTCTCCAAACCCTTTGCAAAATGGCGACGTGGTCCTCGATCGCTACCGAGTAGAGCGAGGCATTGCGCAGGGTGGCCACAGTCTAGTTTATCGTGGGCTTGATGAACGGCTTTCGAGGCCAGTGTGCATTAAAGCATTTCACAAACTGGCCAATGAACAAGGCATCTGGGAGACCGCCTACGAGCACTTTGTGCAAGAGGCCTTTGCACTCTCAAAACTCGGCCATCCAAATACCTTGCGCATCTACGACTTTGGACACCTTGAGCCCTTGGCCCCAAGCGGCGGCACGCGGGTGCCTGTCCAGATTTCCGAATACATGGGCGGCGGCACACTTGGCAGCGTTGTGCACAACCATGGGCCTATGGCAGTCATGGACGGTCTACACGTCATTCGCAAACTCAGCCACGCTCTTGCCGAAGCGCACAGGCTCGGCATCGTGCATCGAGACATCAAGCCGCAAAATATTCTCTTCACAAGCGCCGGGCGAGACCGGGAGCCAAAGCTTGCCGACTTCGGCATCGCCAAGTCGGTCACAACAGGCAACTTCGAGCATCAGGCGCAAGAGACGCAAATTGTCGTCGGCTTTCCTCTGGCGATGTACTCGCCAAGCTGGGCGGCCCCAGAGCAACTCGATGGCGCGCCCGCATCTCCACCCGCCGACGTCTTCTCGCTCGCCCTCCTTGCTGTGTATGCACTAAGCGGGAAAGCAATTTGCAAAGGCGCAACACCAGATGACGCCCACGAGCGCCGAGAGCAAGCAGCAAATAATGCCAGCCGAGCCCTGCGCGACTTGGATGTTGGCCCGGCCGTCGTGCGAATTCTGCAAGAGAGCTGCGCCTACCGAGCCAGCGACAGACCGCAGGATGCAGAAGAATTCGCAAGCGCCCTAGAGACCGCGATGCAGGCTCCCAGAATTTCTCGCAGATTCGCAACCCAGACAGTGGAAGAGCCAAATGGGCCCCCGATGGCCCCGAGCCAAGCGCCGGCTGCAACTCCGCCAGCGCCGTCGTCAGCAGCGTCGTCACCGCCTCCGCCGCAGACTGGGACCACAAGCCAATCCGCTCGAGCGGCGTTTCAAGTGGATCCAAAGGCGAGCGAGCTTTCCCCCTCATCCAAGCCGCAGCGCATCAACAATCACACCTTTCAGTTTGTCGAGATGCAATCGACAACCACGCTGCACTGGGGAGATACCCGCGCCCAGTTCACGATCACGCCCACTCCAGGAACGCCGCACAACATGACGGTAAACCTCAAAGGGCTAACCACCTTTGTGTCCAAGATCGATGGGCGCCCATCCCGCTCGGTGCACCTGAGCTGCGATGCGAGCGTGGATCTACTCACCCCGGCAAAGCAACTTGTCGGACGACTGCATATCAGCCTCGGCGTACACACCGGCGGCAGGACGTATTTCAAAGCGGGACAAGGGCAAGTGAGCGTGCACACCGCCAGCTGCCCATGCGCCGTCCTCGTTGACTGTCCAGCTCTTAACTACAGTTACATCCTCTACGGGCTTGGTGGCGCTGCCCCTAGCGTCGCACAGCAAAGGCACAGCTAAATGAGCAACACTCCACCCGACGGCGGTGATTCGCCCTACGATACCCTGCCCCCCGGTGCTGTGGTGCCACAACATCCAACTGAAGCTCCGCGACATGCGGAGGCACATAGCACGGGCCTCTCCTACGACGATGCGCCCTACGAGCCGCCTATGGGGCAAACCCACAGCGGCTTTCTAGAGCCAGACGTGCTCTCGACGAGCGCCGCACCCTTGGAGCCAAGTGCTGTCGGCGCTCCAAGCCCCTTTGTCTCGCGCTCGCGCATCTACGGATTTGTCTTAGACCAGGCAGGCCTGCCAATCGAGCTTGGCTCGGGGCGATTTGCCAAGGCATACCTCGGTGAAGAGCGCTGGGTCGAATCCAAAACCTCCTATCGGCGCCATGTCGCTATCAAGTGCATGCAGTCGGGGGTCTCGGTTGAAGATCAGATGCGCTTTCAGATGGAGAAAGAAATTCTCGAGCGCGTGCAAGGGCATCCAAACATCATCGAGGTCCTGGCCTCTGGCGAGGGCGACAATCCCCACTTCATCCCTCCAATGCTTCGCGACCGCATCGAGAACGACTACATGATCCTCGAGCTTTTGGATATGTCGCTGGAAGAGCGACTCAAAGGCTCGCGCTCCAAGCGTCGCAAGGACGACCTCCTGGCCGTGCCGATGCGCGACCGCATTTTCCGCGTTCTCGACTACGTGATTCCGGTCGCTACAGCCATCGAGTACGCGCACCTAGTCTGCGATACGGTTCATCGCGACATCAAGCCGGCAAACGTCCTTATCAAGCTCGCCGACCCAAATCTTTGTGGCGCACAGATGACGGTCAAGCTCGCCGACTTTAACGTTGGCAAGGCCCATGGGCCCGACGTCGACCTCTCGATGACCTCACACCAATCGGTGCCAGGCACGCTCTACTTTCAAAGCCCCGAGCAAGAGATCAACACCTTCGAACTTCTTGTCAACGTGCAACAAGGCTCGCCAGAGGTTGAGTTTTTTGAAGACTTCTACATCGATATCCACGAGAACGATACCTTCTCGCTCTTTAACCGGCCGCAAGTCTACCAAGTCGCCAATGCCGACCGCGGGCGCAAACGGCTGCTTCTAACCACGCCATTTCAGGAAACCTCTGAGATCAACGTTCGCGCGCAAGTTACAAAGAGCGTGGGCCGGCCGGCCGACATCTACTCGCTTGGCGCGTTTTTCTACTACCTAATCTCCGGCGCCTACGCGAATCCAAAGACGCTCTACGATGCCTTTCGCAAGTTCATCGAGTGGGAGAAAAAGGACGAGAGCAATACAGTCCTTGGCTATGTCGAGCACGAGTACGGCATCATTCAAAACCTGCGCGCTCCCAAGTCGGATGAGCAAGGCATGGCCCTTGCCCCCGACGATCGTTTCTTTAGCTACAAGCACTACCTCGACGGCAATGGCGAGCTTATCGATCCGGCGATCATGGCGATCATCGGCAAGACCATGATTCGCAACAAACCCGATAGCTACTGCCAAACCTGGGACTTGCGCACCACGGGCATCTCCGAGCTTGTCGACGACCTCTACTCGCTCTACATGCGCTACGGAGTGGACCCATCCGCACGCAGCGCCTACCAGCGAGGCATGAGCATTGCGCGGCCACCAAGCAAGATGCGCCGCGCCTTTGACAGTGTGACGAGCCGGTTTAAAGGCTCGCGCTAGGCAGGCTAGCCGGAGCTTTCAAATCGCATGAAGCGGCTTCCTAGTAATACGTTGGGGGAAGCGTCCCCCTGACGGGGGACGACTAGCCACCCCTGAAGACGCAAGAACTTCTTAAAGGCCAATTCAAGTAGCTGAAAACGTGAGGGGGATAACTTGGACCTACATGTGCATCGGCGGAACCTATGTTCTCTTTGACCCCCACGAAGTTCTTACGGCACGCGGCTCCAGGCCTCCTATTTATTGCCACCCTTGCTGGCTGCGCAGCGAATGAGGAAGAGCTGCCTGAAACATGCGACCGCTGCGACGCCAATCGCATTACAGGTTCACTCGGTGGCAGAGCTCTTGGGCCGGCCGAGCATTTCGATGTCATCACCTGCACCTTTGATGACTTCCTCTACGACGAGATTCACTGCTTTGGCGACGACGAGAACGTCGCGCAACGAGGCATTGAGTTGGTGGTCGTGGACATCTCCTTTACCTCGGAAGCTACGTCCGGAGAGACTACTGTCGTAGCGGAAGGTGAACTGTCTTTCTCGAAGGAGCTGGGTTTCGACGTCCAAGACATAACAGTGCCAGGCGAATTTGATAGCGTCGAAATTGTCACGACCGTCTTCTTCGAACGGGCTGGTGAAGGGTTTCGCAGCGACGAAGGACTGTCGACGACGCCGTTTCGTGGGACTACAGACCAACTCGACAACGTCACCTTTACGACGACGGATAAGCTAGCGTGGGTAGGCCTCTACTCTCCCGAGAGGCTGCCATACTTTTACCAAGCAATCGATACAGGCGAGGCCGATGGAAACCTCATGTATTTTTACTCGGTCGCCCTTGAGCCAGACCACCTAGCGGGTGAGACAGCCCTTCCCGATGCAACACCTGTCCTTGCTCGATTCGCCGATGACAATGCAACTGCTACCTTGCAAGTAGCCCTACAGGGGCATCACTTTTCCAATGGCCAGGGTTGGGCTGCATCGATCGAAATTGACGACCAAGGAGCCGAACGCTTCTTTGTAATTGACTCGTACCAGGAAACAGTCCACTTCCAGAGCCTCCTCGACTACATGGAAAGCAAAGATTAGGCCTGACGATTCGCATGCACTGCACATGCGAATTGTTCTGATCTATTTCATGGCGCCGCTAGGCGAATCCTCCCACACGTAGCGTCAGCAGCACTTGCTGGCGCGGGCGCGGGTGCGGAGACTAGGTGCGTTCGAGAATCGCAACCACTTCGACCTGTGCCGTCTGCGGCATTAGGTCGATTGGCTGTGCGCTCACCGCCTTGTAGCCAAGCTCGACAAGCACTTCGATGTCTCGCGACAAGGTGGCCACGTCGCACGAGACATAGACAATGCGCTTTGGCTCAAGTGCCGCAATCGACTCCATAGTCTCGCGTGCGCCGCTTCGGGGAGGATCCAGCAAGACCGCATCAAAGCGCTCGCCGGCCTTGGCGAGGTCGGCGGTGCACGTGGCGGCATCGCCTCGAATCCAACGCGTTGTTCCCGAGTTCTCAGGCACTGGCGCCGTCTCAATCGCAACCACTTCGCTTGCACCCGTTAGCAGTCGCGTGAAGTTGCCACTTCCAGCAAAAAGCTCGAGGACCCGAAGGCCATCAACCGAACCGAGGGAGGTTGCGACCTGCGCACACAATGCTTCGTTACCAGCCGACGAGGCTTGCGCAAAGCTATCTGCGGTTGCCGGCACGCCACCTTCGAGTAGCACTTCCTTGGCACCCATGGACCGCGTCCCGTGAGAGACACCGGCAATGATCGGGTCGGCAGCCAGCGCTTCGATGCTCTTGCGCGTTGCGCTTCCGTGGACAGCTACGTGCGCGGTACCGTCCGCACCAAGAACCACAGAGACTTCGCCGCGAGCGGAGAGCCCTGGGAGTAGATGCGTGCGAATGGCAGTGAGAGCCGTTTGCAGCCCGGCCTCAAGTTGCGGGCACTCTTTGACGTCGGTAATTTTCTTATCGCCCTGGGGAAAGAAGCCAAGCACTTTTGGGCCGCCCGCCCAAAACGAGAATCGCGCGCGCCTGCGCCACTGCCAAGGCGGGCATGGTTCGACAAGCGGAGCGCATTCCATGCCGCGGCCAATGGCCCGACGAAGGCCGGCCTCAACAATCAATTGCTTGGCGGCACCTTGGGTTTCCTGCTCGATGTGTTGCCACTGGCAGCCGCCACAAAGCTCTTTCGTAAAGAGGTCGCACTTTGGCGTCACGCGAATCGGCGAAGGCTCTAGAACCTTGGCAACTTTGCCGCGCGCAAACTGCTTGCGCTCCTGCATAAGTGTGACGAGGAGACGGTCGCCGGGAGCTGCCCTTGGGACGAAGGTCACTCGGCCGTCTTCGCCGCGAGCGACCCCGTCGCCTCCGGCAGCGAGACTCTCAACAGCAACTTCGATTCGGCGGCGTCGTTTACTCATCAGGCGAGTCCTCTACCACATCCGCGGCTTGGACCAACTCCACAATTGTCCCTCGTGACGCTCCAAGTGTCTCGGCGGCATTTCCCTGGCGAATTGCGAACTCCAGGGTGTCCCGGGACCCGATGTAGGCGACGAGCTCTCCGGAGCCGACATTTGAATAGGTCTCGCTAAGGCCAGCAATCTCGCGGCCTGCAATGCGAAACCCGGCGCCGACTGGCACTTTGCCCTTAGCGATGTTGGTGATGAGGTTGCCAAAGACATCGATATGAGCCACGCAAGCCGCAGCTCCTTCGGCTTGCTCGGCTGGCAATTTCCCACGAAGAACCACTTGTGGGCCCGCGTCTTCGGGCTTTCCGCCGCGAGCGAGTTCGGCAGCGGCTGCGGCAAAGACGTCACGGCCGTGGAATGTCATCGAGGGCCGATCGCGCAAAAAGGCCGCCTGCGAGATTTCGTAGGCCTTGGTCGCCCGAGGTGCGATCAGCGAAAAGACGCCATTATCCGGCCCCACCAACATCTGATCTTTGTGCATGACAATGACGGCCTTGCGGTCGGTGCCAACCCCAGGATCCACCACGCAAACATGAATGGTGCCAGCGGGAAAGAACGGCACGCTATTGGTGAGGGCATGGGCTGCAGCACCAACATCATGCCTCGGAATCGCATGACTCACGTCGGCAATGCGCACGCCAGGAGCGCGTGAATACAGCACGCCTTTCATGGCACCGACATAGCCGTCGGCAGTCCCAAAATCGGTCATTAGAGTCACGAGGGCCACGGGATGAGGGTACCCGTTGGCAGGCGCCGTGCACCAGTCGGCCAAGCGCAATTGACACCCTGTCGCGTGCGCCTCTACTCTGGCGGCGATGAACAAGGTCTACGACAATGCCGAGGCCGCACTCTTCGACCTAAAAGACGGCGCTACCCTCATGTCGGGTGGCTTTGGTCTGTGCGGAAATCCCGAGAATAGCATCCAGCGCATCGCCAAGATGGGAGCTAAGGATCTTACGATCATCTCAAACAACTGCGGCACAACCGACAAGGGCCTGGGCATCTTGCTTGCGCAGGGCCAAGTTAAGAAAATGGTTTCCTCGTACGTTGGGGAGAACAAAATCTTTGCCGAGCAGTTTCTCTCGGGAGAGCTCGAAGTGGAACTTACGCCGCAGGGCACCTTGGCAGAGAGAATTCGCGCCGGCGGAGCAGGCATCGAAGGCTTCTTTACGCCTACCGGCTTTGGCACCAAGGTCGCCGAGGGCAAGGAGACCCGCAACATCAACGGAGTTGACTGCGTTTTGGAGCAGGCACTTCGAGCGGACTTTGCACTGATTAAGGCCTGGAAGGCCGACCGCTGGGGAAACCTTGTCTTTCGCAAAACTGCTCGCAACTTTAACGCTGTCATGGCCGCCGCCGGCAAGGTAACGATTGTTGAAGTAGAAGAACTCGTAGACGTTGGCGATCTTGGTCCCGACCAGATTCACACGCCATCAGTTTACGTACAGAGAATTTTCGTAGGCACAAACTACGAGAAGCCCATCGAGCAACGCACAACGAGGCCACGATCATGAACAAGCTTACTCGCGAACAAATTGCCAGCAGAGCCGCCCAAGAGTTAAAGGACGGGTTCTATGTGAATCTCGGCATCGGCATGCCAACGCTGGTTCCGAACTTCGTTCCCGAAGGCGTCGAGGTTGTCTTGCAATCAGAAAACGGCATGCTGGGGATTGGCCCCTTCCCCATCGAGGGCGATGAAGATCCAGATCTCATCAATGCGGGCAAGCAAACCATCTCGGAGATTCCCGGCTCAGCATTCTTCGACTCTGCCGAGTCGTTCGCCATGATTCGCGGTGGCCACATCGATATGGCGATCTTGGGAGCCATGCAAATCTCCGCAAAGGGCGACCTCGCCAACTGGATGATTCCGGGCAAGATGGTCAAAGGCATGGGTGGCGCCATGGACCTGGTAGCCGGAGCTCGGCGCGTCATCATCATGATGGAGCACGTCACGCGAAAAGGTGAGCCAAAGATTCTTAAAGAGTGCAACCTGCCCCTTACCGGCATCGAAGTTGTGCATCAAATCATCACCGATATGGCGGTTATCGACGTGGAGAACGGCGCCCTGGTTCTTAAAGAGCTGGCACCGGGCATTACCGCCGAAGAAGTGATTGCCGCGACCGACGCACCTCTTACGGTGAGCCCAAGCTGCAAGGAAATGAGTTTCTCGTGAGTACAAGAAAAGACCGTTTCGCCACCGACGCCGACATCGAAATCAAAGGCAGCTACGGGCCGAGTGATGTTGATGGGCTTGACTACGAAGAAGACCTAGGCGAGCCGGGAAGCTTTCCGTACACCCGCGGTGTTCGCGAGACGATGTACCGAGGCAGGCTTTGGACCATGCGCCAATACGCCGGCTTTGGAACCGCAAAGGAATCCAACGAGCGCTACAAGTACCTTCTTGAGGCCGGCTCGAAAGGGTTGAGCGTCGCCTTCGACCTACCGACCCAGATGGGTCGCGACTCGGACCATGAGCTGGCTCATGGCGAGATTGGCAAGGTCGGCGTCGCCATCGACTCGATCGAGGATATGCGCGTGCTCTTTGATGGCATCCCGCTGGACAAGGTCTCGACGTCGATGACCATCAACTCCACGGCAGCCATCTTGCTCTCGCTCTACGTTGCGGTTGGCGACGAGCGCGGCGTACCGCGCAACAAACTCTCCGGCACCATCCAGAACGATATTCTCAAAGAGTACATCGCCCGAGGCACGTACATCTATCCGCCATCGTCCTCGATGCGGCTCATCACCGATACCTTCCTCTTCTGCAACGAGCAGGTGCCAAAGTGGAATACGATTTCCATCTCCGGATATCACATTCGCGAGGCCGGCTCTGACGCGGTCCAAGAAGTGGCGTTTACACTCAGCAATGGCATTGCCTATGTACAGGCCGCGTTGGATGCTGGCCTCGACGTGGACGCATTTGCGCCCCGCCTCGCCTTCTTCTTTAACGTTCACAATAACTTCCTCGAAGAAATCGCAAAGTTTCGTGCGGCTCGGCGCATGTGGGCTCGCATTATGCGCGACCGCTTCGGCGCAAAGAACCCAAAGAGCTTGCTCTTGCGCTTCCACACGCAAACCGCTGGCGTCACCTTGCAGGCAGAACAACCCCTAGTAAATGTTCCCAGGGTTACAGTTCAGGCGCTAGCCGCGGTGCTTGGCGGAACCCAGAGCTTGCACACAAACTCCTACGATGAGGCGCTCGCCCTGCCCTCGGAGCATTCTGCGACCTTGGCGCTGCGCACCCAACAGGTCATTGCTCACGAGTCTGGAGTGGCCGACTTTATCGACCCATTTGCTGGCTCCTACGCCGTCGAGGCCCTCACCGATACCATTGAGGCCCAGGCGTTGGACTACATCGCTCGCATCGATGAAATGGGCGGCGCGACCCACGCCATCGAACAAGGCTTTCAGCAAAAAGAGATCGAACGCCGGGCCTACGAGCACCAACTCGCGGTCGAACGCAAAGAGCGCATCGTCGTTGGCACAAATGAGTTCCGCAGCGAGGGCGGCGCCCATGTCGACTTGGCCAAATCAAACCCCGCTCTTGAGCGCGAGCAGGTAGAGCGTTTGCGCGCCCTGCGGTCACGTCGCGATCAAGCGGAAACGGACCGAGCCCTGCAGGCCCTTCGAGATCGAGCACAGGGCGAAGGCAACCTGGTCGAGAGCATTCTCGGCGCGGTTACCGCCGAGGCCACCGTGGGCGAAATTTCAGATGTCATGCGCGACGTCTTTGGGACCCATCAACAGGGCTAGCGCCCCGCACAGATCCCAGGGGCCGAAGGTGCGATTGGGCAAAGGCTCTTCCTCCACAGGATTGGCGCCCGATCACATTCGCTCGGTGCTTGGGCAATTCATCATCAAGCACGTTTGCCCTTTGTTACGCACATCCCGAGGCACGCAAATACCGAGACCTAAGCGCGCGGGTGGCCGTAGCGGCTAGCCCATGTGCTCGGCAAGCTTGCGAAGCCTGCGGCCCCGCACCAGGCTGTGCCGACAAAGTGCTCCGTAGAGTCGTAGCTTTTGATCGGCGAGCACTTCGGTGCCATCCACTCGGCGCGCATACATCTCGAGCACTTTCTCATCGAGCAGCACCAAGGCGAGCCAATCTCGCCAGCGACTGCTGCCGTAGAGCAGCTTTGCCAACCAGCGATCGAGCGCGAGTTCGCGGCCAACGGTGGCGCTGCGAATCTTCTTTCGATAGCGAGAGAACGAGAAGTCGCCAGAAGCAATTGCAGCATCAATGCAATCGCCCGCCACAACCGCTTGCTCCATGGCAACCGCAATGCCCTCACCAGTAAGCCCATCGATGCCCGCCGCATCGCCGACGGTAAGAACGCGCGGCTCAGAAATCTTCGCATCCGGGTGGTATCCCCAAACCGGCCAGCCGCGCACCCCCTTTGCCGGCACTTCGACGCCGTATGGGCGCAAGCCTTCGGCCAAGAGCGCGGTGAGTTCGCGCCCACTCAGGTTTTTCTTGGCATTGGGATAGTGCATCAAGCCGACATTGAGCCGGTTGCCTGGCGCGGGAAATAGCCACACGTAGCCGCACAGCCCGCGATTCATCAAGCCAAAATCGTAGACCATACTGGTCTCAAAGCCTTCGGGAGCTGGCACGTTCAGCTCGATAACAAAGAGCCTGTGAGGCGTCTCCTTGGCATTGCCGAGAATCTGCTTTCGAACCTTGGATGCAGCGCCGTCCGCGCCGACAAGCACTTTGCAGCGCAGCTCGCGCTTTGCACTTGTGGTTACCGTGACGCCGTCGTCGAAAGTCACGTACGAGCTCAGCCCCTCGCCTTCAATAACCTCGACACCAGCTTCGCGCGCTTGCGCCACCAAGTCGGCATCAAAGTCCTGCCGTCGAATCACGTCGACGGTCTGCCCCATCTCGACGCGCCGCTCAAAGCTTCCACAGCGCACAACAGCGTCCGGGCACGCCACGCGGCCCACACGCACCGCCAGGCCAAGCTCCTCCATCACGGGGCCCATATGGCCTGTGAGAGCACCTCCGCAGGGTTTGTCCCGGGGAAAGTGGTAGCGGTCTAGCACTAAGATCCGCCCAGCTCGGCCCTTTTGCGCCAAGCGCGCAGCAACAGCCACACCAGCCGGCCCGGCGCCGGCGATGATGACATCGTACATATCGCTGCTCTCGTCTACCACGAGCCGCTAGGTATCACTTGAAGACGCCTAGATGCCAGCTACGGCACTAACCATCACGACTGCAGTGAGGGTGCCCGTTGGGACTTCGTCGCCAGCCTCAAGATCAACATCGGTTCCAACGATAATATTGAACGGCTGCGAGTAGCTCTTCATATAGCCAGCGAGCAATTCGCGCCCGTTCTCGGTAAGCACGACATCCCCGCGCTCGATGGTAGTGCCAGCCGGCACGGGTGGCAAGGTCCCGATTGCTTCAGCCCCTGGGTCGCCAGGAGACATCACGCCCTCGGGTGCCACGTAGACTGTCATCTCGGGCGTGTCGACGTTTAGCGTATTCTCGGTAACCTTGTAGGCAATCGTATCAATGGTGATCGAGACCAGCGGCTGGCCTTCAATCTCTTGGAGTTCGGGCTTCTCACGGGCGAGATCAAAGCTGTGCCAAAGATTGACAAGCACCTTCACATCGCAAGTTTGCGCCTCGTTGCAACTTCCAAAGCAAATGCCTTCGGCTCCGCATAATTCACTGATCCCCAGCGAGCAAACGCCTGGGTTCTCGGAGCAATCGACGGCGGGCACGGTGGCATCGTCGGTGAGTTGCCAGGTGCTGGTATCGACGACAATTTCCTTCTCGGGAAGGCTAAGGTCAAAATCCGCGATATCCGGGTCGATGAGTCCACACCCCGCAACGAGCGTGAGTCCAGCGGCGAGGGCGGCGAAGCGAGCGAGTTTAAGCATAAGGGTCCTACAGCAAATGGTTAGGCTAAACGTAAGGTTTTATTCTAGCACCCCGAGACACGGATCGCGACGTGAGAACCATCACCGCTAGAGGCTCTTAAGAACCAACTCCGCCGCTGTGTAGGGGTCTTGCTCCCCTCGCACTACCCCCTCGGCGATGCCGTCTAAGCCGCCGTGGGCCTCGAGTGTCGCATTCGCGCGATCGGCGAGCATTCCCTTCACAAGCTCGGCGATATGCGCCTTTGCGCGCTCTGTCCGGCGCTGCACCTGGTGCTCACCCATGCGCTCGCGGTGGGCATCAATCGCCGTGGCAACGTCTGCAATGCCCGAAGCCTCCCGCGTACCAAGAGTTGCGATGCTTTTGACGATCTCGACTTCTTGCCGCCCAATTACCCCGCGCAAATCGAGCATGTGAAAGAGGTCGCGAACCGCACGGTCCGCACCTTCGCGATCGGCTTTGTTCACAACAAGCACATCGGCGATCTCAAGAATGCCCGCCTTGATGGCCTGAATATCATCGCCCAATCCAGGCACCGTTACGACCACCGAGGTGTAAGCGGTCTTCATCACCTCGATCTCATCCTGACCAACGCCAACGGTTTCGATGATGATGCGCTCAAAGCCCATGGCGTCGAGCACCGATGCCACATCAAACGTCGAGCGCGACAAGCCGCCAAGCTGTCCGCGGGTGGCAAGCGAGCGAATGAAGACTCCTTCGTCGCTCGCGTGGCGCTGCATGCGAATTCGGTCGCCCAAAATAGCGCCACCGGAGAACGGCGACGTCGGATCTACGCAGACGACGCCGACTCGGTGGCCGGCTTCGCGGTAGACCGAAATCAGCGAGTCGACCAGTGTTGACTTGCCGGCGCCGGGATTGCCCGTGATGCCGATGATGTAGCCTTTGCCGGTGTGCGGGTAAAGAGCCTTGAGTTCTTCGATGGCCGACGGCACTCGATCATCAAGATCGCGCATCAGGCGAGCTGCCATTCGAATATCGCCTGCTAGTACCTCTTCAATTCGCGTCATTATCGTCTTCCTGCAGCAGAAGCGGCTTCGCTGCCTTTGAATCGCTGCTCGGGCCCGGCGGGCGCATAAAACTGCAGCGCTTTAAATTCTTCGGCCCCCACGATGGTGGCGCCGTGCTCGACAGTTGCGGGCAACTGCACAGCATCCCCTGCCTGCACCTGCAACGCTCGCCCGGCTACCTGCATTACCGCCGCGCCTTCGAGCACAAGTAGATACTCAGAAGAGTTCGCATGGCGATGAAGAGGAACGACCGCACCAACTTGGGCCGTGAGCGCTCCAATATAGGCAGAGGCATCCCCCGAGATGGCCTCGTCGACGATAATGCGAATGCTCGCCTTGCCGTCGGCAATCTTGTGCTCTAAAGCCTTGGCGGCGGTACGCACGATTGGCTTGGCGCCGCGCTTTGGCAATTTGCCTTCAAAGGCTGTTGTGCCAGTAAGCGCTGCAGAATCGCGAAACCGCATCTGTGGCCCGCCTGGCGCATAGAACTGAACCAACTCGGTATCGCTCTCGCCAGTGTGTTTAAAACCGTGCACAACGCCTGCGGGAATGTAAACCGCACTGCCCGGCTCGACCGCTTGCGGGCCGCCAACCCCGAGAACCGCCCCCTGGCCTCTAAGAACAAATAGCAGCTCGGCGCTTGTGTGCGTGTGCAGGCCAACCTCGGCTCCGGGCTTTGCTGTGAGCACAGTCATGGCAGCCTGGTCATTGCCAGAATTCTGCGCATCGATAAGCACCTGAGCCGACAACGTGCCATCGCTGCCGACTTCGTAGACCGGGACATGGGGCAGAGCGACGCTGTACTGAGCAGGAGGCGCAACAAAGTCGAAGGGCGGCAACTGGATTTGGTCGCCAACAGCAAAGACCTCAGGCCAGTGGTAGCTCTCCCACAATGCGAGCAGACAGTCGATGAGCACCGCATCGCCGACGTTCTCTTCGATGAGCGTTGGCACTGACGCTCCGCCCTCGCCAATCTCCAATGCAATCACAACCTGTCCTTCGAGTTGCAGATTGTCGGCAGCTCCGTGCGCCCAACAGGTGTGCACCGCCGGGCTAAATTCGTTTAGCGCCGAGGCGATACTCTGAATTTGTATCGCCTCGATTTCGACCTCGGAGCCAGCATCTGGAGCCGCTTGTGCCGAGGGCTTCGCCGTCTTGGGCGAACCACCACCACCGCAGGCAAATGCGAGTGCTAGCCCTGCACAGAGACGTTGTCGGTTACCCATTGACCAATTTCCTGTGTCGTTGCGCCTGGCTTAAAGATCTTCGCCACACCATTGGCCAGCAGCTCAATCACATCTTCATCGGGAATGATGCCGCCGCCAAAGACCAGCACGTCGTCGGCGCCTTGTTTCTTAAGCGCCGCGATCACCGCAGGAAAGAGCGTCATGTGGGCGCCCGACATAATCGAGAGCCCAACCGCATCAACCGCCTCTTGCACCGCCGCCGTTGCGATCATTGTTGGAGTTTGGTGAAGCCCTGTGTAGACCACCTCGTGCCCGGCATCGGCCAGTGCTCGCGCCACTACTTTAGCACCGCGGTCATGACCATCGAGGCCGGGCTTTGCTACCAGAATACGTCGTTTTCGCTGTGTATCGCTCATATCGTGCTCCGCTAGTTGGATGCTTCTTTGATTAGGTGGCGCGCTATTACGATGCGCTGAATTTCGCTGGTGCCCTCGTAGATTCGAGTTACGCGCACGTCGCGGTAGTATCGCTCTAGAGGAAAGTCTTGGGTGTAGCCATTGCCGCCATGAATCTGAATGGCCTCATCGCAAATCTCGCAGGCCTTCTCGGTGGTAAAGACCTTGGCCATCGACGCTTCCTTGGAAAAGGGAATCTTCTGATCCTTCATCCAAGCGGCGCGCTCGGTTAAGAGCTTTGATGCCTCGAGCTTGGTCGCCATATCAGCCAGCTTGTTGGCGATGGCCTGATGGCGAATGATGGGTTGCCCAAACTGCTCGCGCTCTTTTGCGTAGGCGAGCGATGCTTCGAGTGCCGCTGCTGCCACACCAAGCGCCTGGGACGAGATACCGATACGGCCTCCGTCCAAAGCCGCCATCGCCAGACGAAAGCCCATGCCTTCGGTGCCGAGCATGGCGTCTTCGCCGACCAAGACATCGTCAAAGCCAAGTTGCACAGTGCTTGAACCGCGAAGCCCCATCTTGTGCTCTTCGCTAATGACCTCGAGGCCCGGTGCGCCCCCTTCGACGATGAAACAGCTAATGCCGCGGGTGCCAGCTTCTTTATCGGTGAGCGCCCAAACAACGATCACGCCGGCTTTATCGCCGTGGCTAATCCACTGCTTGTTGCCTTTGAGCTTCCAGCCGCCATCAACTTTCGTCGCGGTGGTTTTCATCGCAGATGGATCGGATCCAGCTTGCGGCTCGCTAAGTGCAAACGCGCCACAGACCGCTTCGCCACTGGTTAGCTTGGTGACGTGGCGCTTTTTCTGCTCTTCGGTTCCAAATGCACTAATGAGTTCGGCAACCATATTGGTGACCGATACCGTTACCGCCACGGATGCGTCGGCCTTCGCAAGCTCCTGCATCACAACCGAGAACGCCATAGCACCGGCTTCGGATCCACCAAAGGCTTCGGGAACGTTCACTCCCATTAGGCCTAGCTCAGCCAACGCCTTAAGCTCTGCAATCGGAAATTCTCCGCTCAGATCTCTGGCAGCTGCCTTTGGCGCAAGTTCGCGTTGTGCGAAATCTCGGGCCGTTTGGCGAATCAGTTCTTGCTCGTCGTTTAGTGAGAAATCCACCAGTTACTCCGGGTTGTAGCGAAAGCCCAACTTAGCAATTTTGCCAAGCGGGTCGACTAGGGTCCAAGCACTCACTTGAGTTTGAGCGCAATCGGCCCATCCTGTGTCAATGCCATCTTTGTGCGGCGAGGCGAAGCCGACAGATTCGACGACTCCGCGATTGCCAAGGTAAAGGGTGACCCAAACGTTGCGCGGTTCAGCCGAAGCCTCGCCCGCGCACGAGGAGAGCCCTTTAGCCAAAGAGCCTATGGCGCTCTCGGCTTTCTCTTCGGTCCACCAATTTGTCACGCGCCGCGCTTCAAAATCGAGCGGCACGCTAAAGTCTGCCTCGCCGCCTTTTGGCTTCTTAAACGTCATGCGTTGGCTCTCGGCCAATAGACATTTTTCGACAGGCCAGGAACCAACGCTGCTCTTGGTTGCGCGCACACTCTTTACGGTTCCATCGCGGGCAATGGTGAAGCTCAGCTCAACCTGGCCGCCAAGAAACTTTTTGCGTTTGGCTTCCACTTGGAAGCACGTTGCAAGAGCCGTCGAGTGGCCTTCCATGCCGACTTGGATGTCGTACGGAGCGAGATGCCCCTTTAGGCCTTCGATCGAGACGTCATCGTCATCATCATCGTCGTCGTCATCCATGCCGGGAACCCGAGAGCGACGGCGCGTTGGGCCCTCATCATCTTGATCCAAAGGTTCGACATTCGACGACGAAGACTCAGATTTCTTCTCAGACGAGCCACACCCCGATGTAGCCAAGCCGCCGATGGCGACGACAATCGATACGACAAGCCCCTCAATCTGCAATCTAGAAATCACTAGAAACTCTGCAGCTTAAAGCCATAGGAGTACTGAAGCGGCCTAGGCAAGGTTGTGAACTCCCAGCGTGACACCGATTCGATGATGCACTTCTCAAGAGTTGCTGAGCGCTTGCTCGCTCCGAGAATCGCGAGTTCGGTAGGTGTGCCATCCGGCTGAATCACCAAGCCAAGGCTCACGGCAACCCGCTCGTTTTTGTCGACTTCACCCGACTCCACGGCGATCGGAAAGCAGCGCGCAACCGTCGAGGATTTGCGTTCAAAGGTTCGCTGAATCTCTCCGAACTTCTCTTCGGGAATCATCTCATCGCCCTCATCCTCAGGCTCTTCCTCTGCAACAGGCTCGGGTTCGGCGACCTTCTTCTCACCACCACCACATGCGCCGCCCATCGCGAGCACAAGAATCGCTCCGCTCCACCATTTCACCCCAGCCATATCAAGCCTCTTTCCGCATGTAGTTGGTAATCACCAAGCGCTGAATCTCGCTGGTGCCCTCGTAGATCTCAGTAATCTTCGCATCGCGAAAATGTCGTTCTGCTGGATACTCCGTCACAAAGCCATTGCCACCAAAAATCTGAATGCACTCGCGTCCCGCTTTGTTTGCGATGTCTGAGGCGAAGAGCTTGGCCATTGCAGCGGCTTTGCCGTACGGCTGCCCCGAATCTTTTAGCTGCGCCGCCTTCAAAACCAAGAGCCTGGCTGCATCGATCTCGGTTGCCATATCCGCCAGCTTCCACTGAATGGATTGGTGCTCGGCAATCGGCTTTCCAAAGGTTTTGCGTTGAAGCGCGTAGTCAAGGCCGTCTTCTAGACAGGCCCGAGCAATGCCCAGAGCCTGTGCAGCAATGCCAATGCGGCCGCCGTCCAACGTGCTCATCGCAACTCCAAAGCCTTTGCCCATCGTTCCCAACAATGCTGTCTTTGGAAGGCGCACGTTCTCTAGGAAAATTTGGCACGACTTTGAGCCGCGAATTCCGAGTTTATCGTCGGGCGGAGATGTGCTCACGCCAGGCAGGTCCATCGGCAAGATAAAGGCGCTAATGCCTTTGTGCCCAAGGCTCTTATCGGTCATTGCCATCAGCACACAGACGTCGGCAACCGGACCGTTGGTGATCCAGTTCTTGGTCCCAGTTATCACCCACTCATCGCCCTCAAGTGTCGCGATCGTGGTTTGTGCAGCAGCATCCGAACCAGCCTCGGGCTCGGAGATGGCAAAGCAGCCGAGCTTCTTGCCAGACGCAAGTTGCGGCAGCCACTCGGCCTTCTGTGCATCGGATCCATAGCGAGCAATCGGGTCACAGACCAGCGAATTGTTGACGCTCATGATGACCGCCGTGGAAGCGCACGCTCGGGCAATTTCCTCAATCGCCAACGCGTACGAGACATTGTCCATACCCGAGCCGCCGTGCTCATCGGCTACAGCCACGCCCATAAGCCCAATCTTCGCCATCTTATCGATTAGCTCTTTTGGGTGCCTGTGTTCGGCATCGATCGACGCTGCCAGGGGCAGCACTTCGGTGCGCGCAAAATCCCTAGCGGTCTTCTGCAGGAATTGTTGTTCTTCGCTAAGACTAAAATCCACGGTCTCTACCTCATCTTCCGAGTGTTAGCTGCCGCGAAATGCGGGTTCACGCTTCTCAAGAAACGCTGCCATGCCTTCGCTTTGATCGTCAGTGCTAAACAGGTTCGCAAATGCCAACTGCTCGAGCCGATTGCCCTGCTCCAGTGTCATGGAGAGGCCCTCATTAATGGTTCGCTTGGCGGCCGCAACAGCGAGTGGGCCGTTGGCGAGAATCTTCGTTGCGATGGCATAGGCGGTGTCCATCAGGGCGTCGAGTTCGACAACTTTGTCGACAAGCCCAATGCGCAGAGCTTCTTCGGCGCCGATAATGTCACCGGTAAAGATTAGCTCTTTTGCTTTGGCAATGCCGACTCGACGAGCGAGCCGTTGAGTGCCACCAAAGCCCGGAATCACGCCGAGCTTAACTTCGGGTTGGCCGAGCTTCGCCTTTGCCGAGGCGTAAATGAAATCGCAGGCGAGTGCGAGTTCGCAGCCACCACCGAGAGCAAAGCCATTGACGGCAGCGATGTACGCTTTGTCAGACTCTTCGATGGCGCGCCCAACATTGCCGCCGTACTCCGCAAAGGCCGCCGCATCGCACGAATCCATGCCCTGCATCTCGGCGATATCCGCGCCGGCGACAAAGGCCTTGCCAGCGCCCGTGAGCACAACGATTCCAACTTCGTCGTGGCCTTCTAAATCGGCGATAGCAATGGAGAGCTCGGTGAGAAGCGGGGCGTTAAGCGCATTAAGCGCATTGGGACGATCAATGGTGATCGTCGCAATGTGGTCGGCGATGCCAACAGTGAGAAGCTCGTATTGCATTATGCCTTCTTGCCTTGCGCGTCGTAGATGTAGAAGCCGCGCCCAGCTTTGCGTCCAAGCCAACCTGCCGCAACGTGTTGCTTAAGCAGTGGGCACGGGCGGTACTTATCGTCACCGAGTTCGGTGTGAAGCACATTGGCGATGGCAAGGCATGTGTCGAGCCCAATCAAGTCGGAAAGCTCGAGCGGCCCCATTGGGTGATTGAGGCCAAGCTTTACGCCGACGTCGATGTCTTCGACGGTTCCAAGCCCCTCGTAAAGCGCAAAGCACGCTTCGTTGATTAGCGGGATGAGCACTCGATTTACAATGAAGCCTGGGATGTCGCGCGCAGCAACCGTCGTCTTGTTAAAACGCTTTGCAAGGGCAACAGTGGTCTCGTACGTGGCATCGTCGGTTGGCAGGCCACGGACAATTTCGACGAGTTTCATGACCGGCACAGGGTTCATGAAGTGCATGCCGATGACCTTTTCGGGCCGGTCGGTGCAGGCGCCGATCTTGGTGATCGAAATCGACGAAGTATTGGATGCCAAGATGGCTTCTTTCTTCGTTACCTCGGAGAGCTTGGTAAAGATTTCGAGTTTGATGTCTTCGCGCTCGGGAGCTGCCTCAACAACAAAGTCGCACGGAGCAAGGTCCTGGTAATCCGATCGAGGCGTGATGCGAGCGAGAGCTGCCTCCTTCTCGGCAACTGTCATCTTCTCTTTTGCAACCAGGCGATCAAGGGCGCGCCCTAGCCTCTCTGTGGCCTTCTGAGCCATCTCAAGATTTGCATCCAAAAGAATAACGTCGAGCCCAGACTGCGCAGCGACTTGTGCAATGCCGCGGCCCATTTGCCCAGCGCCAATAACGCCGATGGTTTGAATTTCAGACATCTTAGTTGCGCTCCAGCATAAGTGCGATTCCCTCGCCGCCGCCGATGCAGAGGCTTGCTCCGCCCTTCTTGGCGTCGCGTCGCTTCATTGCGTGAAGCAAGGTAACCAAGATGCGTGTTCCCGAGGCGCCGATTGGATGCCCGAGAGCAACCGCACCGCCATCGACATTGACCTTGCTGCTGTCAAGGGAAAGCATCTTATTGTTGATGAGTGAGACGACCGAGAACGCTTCGTTGATCTCCCAGAGATCGACGTCTGCTGGCTTCCAGCCCGCCTTCTCGCAAGCTTTCTCGATCGACGCGGCCGGTGCTGTGGTGAACCACTCTGGCGCCTGTGCGTGATGGCCCCAAGAGACGATCTTGGCGAGTGGCGTAAGACCGCGCTTGGCAGCTTCGTCAGCCGACATAAGCACGACTGCAGCACCGCCATCGTTAAGAGAGGAGGCATTGCCTGCAGTGACAGTTCCGTCTTTTTTAAATGCGGTGCGCAGCGAAGGAAGCTTCTCGGGCTTGCCGCGGCCCGGCTCTTCATCGGTGTCGACAACGACGTCACCCTTGCGACCCTTGATGGTCACAGCAGCAATCTCTTCGGCAAAGAGACCATCGCCAATCGCAGCCTGTGCACGCTTGTAGCTCTCGATCGCGAAGGCATCTTGCTCCTCGCGAGAGATGCCTTTTTCCGAAGCGCAGAGCTCGGCGCAATTGCCCATGTGCTGGTCGTTGTACACGTCCCAAAGGCCATCGTTGACCATCGTATCGACGGTTTGAAAGTTGCCCATCTTGATGCCGGTTCGAAGTCCACGCTGAACGTGCGGCGCCAAAGACATGTTCTCCATGCCGCCTGCAACTGCAACCTCGACATCACCACAGGCAATTGCCTGGGCTGCGAGAATTACGGTCTTTAGTCCAGAGCCGCAAACTTTATTAATGGTTGTGCAAGGCGTGCTCTTGTCGAGCCCAGCCGCAATCGCCGCTTGGCGTGCTGGCGCTTGGCCAAGCCCAGCTGGCAAGACACAACCCATGTAAAGCTCGCCTACGTCTGCAGGCCCAACATTCGCACGCTCAAGCGCTGCGCGAATTGCGATGGCACCTAGCTCGGTCGCTGGAACGGTGGAAAGAGAAGAGAGGAAGGAGCCAATCGGGGTTCGAGCGGCACTAACAATAACGACATCGCGCATGGGCGTTTCTCCGGGAAGTGGTGAGTGGCCAAGAGCCTGTAGCCCCGGCCTGAGAGCTCAGACTGGAGGGCTGAGCATGGAGGGAATAGCCCAGTAAACTCGCGTATGTCAAGGCGCGCGAAGGCTAGCCAAATCGCCTGGCGCGTTCGAGGATTGGAGGTAGGATATCGAGTAGCGATTGCACCTCGGCAGCCGTGGTGCCTGGCCCAATGGATAGCCGAAGCGCCTCCATGGCCTCGTCGGCTGTGAGGCCAATTCCAAGGAGCACTGAGGATGGTTCGACTGTCCCCGAAGAGCAGGCAGCTCCGGTCGAGGCCGCAATTCCCGCGAGGTCCAAGCCCGTCACCAAAAGCTCACCGGGCACCCCCGGAAAGCGCGCGTTAACGGTATTGCAAAGCCCCCTCGGCGACGAATTCATGACCGCTCCCAACCCAATCAGCCCATCGGTGAGGGTGCCTCGAAGGGCATCCTGCCTGGGCGCATCTGCAAGACGATCGGCAACTCCTTCGCAGGCGGCAGCAAATCCCGCAATTAGGGCCACGGCCTGGGTTCCTGGTCGGCGCCCAGACTCTTGCCCGCCGCCGCCAATCAGACTCTCCACCGCGGGACCGGGGCGCAGCCAAAGTGCGCCGATGCCCTTTGGGCCGCCAATCTTGTGGGCCGAGATACTGATGCCGTCGACGACTTTGACAAGCGAGCCAAGCTCCAATCGACCCAAGCCTTGAATGGCATCGCAGAAGACGAGACAGCCCGCCGCTCTGCACCACGTTGCTACGGCCTCGACATCTTCGACACAGCCGAGTTCGTGATTTGCCAGCGAGAGAGCAAGAACCCGAGGCTTTGCCGTTGCGATGATCTCTTCGGCAGCTGCCATGTCCAGCGTGCCATCGGCACCGACTGCCAACGTGGCAACGCCAAGCCCTTCAGCCCCTGCCCGCTGACCTGCCGCCCACAGCGATGGATGCACGGTCGGCGCAATAAGCACTGGGCCATCATTCTTTGCAACTCGTGCCAGCCCAAGTAGACCGAGATGGTTTGCCTCGGTTCCTCCGGAGGTGAAGATCAAATCTAAGGCACCCGCCTCAAGTGTGGCTGCGACGGTTTCCCGGGCCGCATCGACAAGCGACTGCGCACGACGCCCTTCACGGTGAAGACTGCTTGGATTGCCCGGCTCGCACAGCGCATCGCCGATGGCTGCTGCAACCCCATCGGCCAGCGGTGAGGTTGCGTTGTAGTCGAAATAAATGCGTGTGGAATTCTGAGGTGTTGCTGACATTTGACTTTGCGTTGCTCCACACTACATGATCAATCACCTGGCTTCTCGCTCATGGCTGACGACGTTGGTTCATTGCTACTTCGCGCTGGTTTGGTTGACCCGGATCAGCTCACCCGCGCCCGAGCCGCAGTGCAAACTGGCGGGGGAACAGTCCCCGAAGAGTTGGTGCGCAGCGGCCATCTTGGCGACGAAGCACTCACGGCATTTTACCGCAGCCGCCTACTAATTCCCCGGGTCAATCCCTCGGAACTCACACGGCTTACCTCGCGTCTCCTCGAAAAAGTTCCCGCGGATATGGCGGCCGAATTCCGATCGATTCCCGTCGCACTCGACGCCGATGGCAATTTAACGCTGATCATGTCGGATCCTAGCGATACCAAGGCTGCCGAAGAGATTAGCTTTTTCACAGGTAGCTACGTGATGCGCGCAGTAGCGACGCAAGCGCAAATTGCCTGGTGCCTCGCTCACTACTACAAGCAGGAAACCGAGCTCTACCGAGAGCTTGTTGCCGAAGGTCTTTGGCCCGATGCTGAGAGCGATGTTGATATGGAGGTGGCCGAAAGCGACCCTTCCCTTCAAACAGCGCCGATGAAAACGCGTCCTAGGCCCGTTAATCTAAAACGACAAAAGACGGCGAAATCTGGCCAAGTGGAAGACGGCGAAAAGGAAGAGTCGACCGGTCCATTAAAGACGCGGACTCCAAAACGCCCAGCAAACCAGCACCCAAGCCCACCAGAACTTTTCGCAAGAGCCGGTGAAATCGAAAGCGTCCCAAAGCGCGAACCAAAGATGGATTCGGCTCCTGGCATTCAAGTCTTTTTGGACGAAGCTGTGCCCGCCGTCGTGCAGGCTGTTCAACGCGGAACCGATACCGCCCCAATTCTACTTTCGAGCATTAAGGCCAGGATGGACATGGCCGCCTCGGGTCCCATTATCTTGGACGCCAAAAATCGCAAGCGGCGAGTCTCGCGACAAACCAGCTTGGGGCTTGGCGCCATTGGCAGCGATTCACCAATCCAGCGCGCACTTGCCGAGCATGCGGAAGCTGAGCCACTCACGATCTCGGCTGGTCTTCCCGAAGACAGCGGCACGATCGAAACGGCAGCGCTCGCTCGCGCAATCCAAGCCGGTGAGTATGTAGCTGCAGTCGATCCCGAGAATTCGCGCCCCACCGTTCGCGACATCAAAGCGCCAACCGCAGAAGAAATTGAGAGCGCCACAAGCGAGGCGGCGGCGCAAGAGTCATCGCGCGACAGCAAGGCACCAACCGACGACGACGTTCTGGGCCCAACCGACGAAGACATTCAGGCGCCAACTGACGAAGACGTCGACAAGGTAGTTAAGGTGAGTACCGCTGCCGACGATGCGGAACGCGACGCACAATTTCTTGCGCGAACCGTCGATTTGGTTGGCGGTGATTGGGGCCTCCCCGGCACGACCATCCCTCCAAACTTCTTAGGTGCTCAGCCTCAAGCGTACGAGGATGTGAGTGACAGCATTCCGATTGCCGTCGATGACAACGATGGCGTCACCACGCAAATCAATACCAACGATCCTTCGATTCCAGTTGCAATCCCCTCTTCGGGCGATGCCACGGTTCGAAGTGATGCGCCTCGAGCAGTTACGCAATCCAATCTAACCGAATCGGCTAGCCATTTGCTGGTAGCACTTCGGGCCATCGACGCCTCCGATGATAAGCGCGGCGTGCTTGAGCCAATCTTGACTTTTCTCGACCTGGCGTTTGAACGCACAGGGTTCCTAGCTCTCCGTCAAGACGATCTAACGACATGGCTACTGCATGGATGTACAGACGATGCCCGTGGGTCCATCAGCATTGATGAGGACTCGGCTCTGCGAGACGTTGTTCGCATGCGATTGCCGTACAACGGCCCCATTGAAGATGCAATTACCAAGAGGTTCGCGCGGGATCTTGACATGCCCGATGCCCTCGATGTCCTTGGCTTGCCCATTGCGATTCGCGATCGAGTCGTCGGCGTGCTCTTTGGCTTAGGCAGCTACGATTCAATCTTTGAAGAGCACCTTATGGTGCTCTCACAAGCGGCAGGCGAAGCATTTGAACGCCTGCTCCGCGCGCGCAAGTAGCTGCAGCTCGATGCTGCAGCCCAGCTCGATGCTGTAACCCAGGCCGCGCAGCCTATGGAGCTGCGACGCCGAGTTCTTCGAATAGCGCTGGGTCCACTTCGAGAATCGCTTTTTGCAGCGCAGCCACAGAAGCTTCGCGCTCCTGTGCTCGCCGAATCGCGCTGATTGCTTCTTGCTTATTGCCCGAAGTCTTCATAATTGCGCGGGCCAAAGCCAACTCGGATCCAATGGTTGCAACGCCGGCATCAAAGACATCGGCAAGATTTTCTATGGCTTTTTCTGCATCGGATTCCACTAAGACTTGTCCCAACATATCTCGCGTTGGCAGGTAGCCAGGGTTCTCTTCCGACGCAGCTTCAAGTGCCGCAAGTGCACCAGCGCTATCCCCCTTTGCAAAGGCGATACGACCAAGAAGCAGATGCGAGCGGTAGGCAAGTGGGTTCGGAAAGGCCTCGGTAATGTCCTCGACAGAATTCTTGAGTTTGTCCTCTGCCAACTCGCTCTTCCCTACGGCAGCAAGCGCCATCCCGTGAATGAAACGCGCTGTCTTGGTTGTCGCTTTGCGTCCAAGGCTATCAAGGGCCTCGTCGGCCTTGCGACGCTCGGTTCCGGTGGTCGAGACCATGCGGGCAGCCTCAGTCCAGGCCTGAAGTTCAATATCTTCCGGCGACGTTTCAAGCGCTTCCTCGAATGCTTTCAGCGCCCCACTCACATCGCCCGTATCAAAAAGCGCCCGCCCGCGAATCATAGTAGCGCGCACTCCGGTTGTGCTCTCTAACGCTTCAAGGGCTGCCTTTGGCAGGCCTCGCGCCATTAAAAGTTCGGCATCGAGAAGCGCGACCAGCGGATGCCCCTCGGGGTCTGCTGCATACCAACGAATGGCGCTGCGCTTGCCAGCCGCATCTATGATGCGTCCCTGAGAAACTCGTGCGAGACCGAGCCGAACGAGGAAACGCGGCTCCTGTGGCCCATTGTCGGCACTTGCGTTATTGAGCGAGCTGCTAAACGCCTCGTAGTCACCAAGCGACTGAGAAGCTCCCGCCATAGCGAGTTCCTTCCAAGCAATGAGCTTCGCTCCGCTAGCCTGCGCTAGCCCGATGCTGATATCGGCCATCGCTTCTTGTGCATCAATTCGGCGTTCGGAGCGTGCCAAGGACCGGCCAACAAAGGCCAGTGCGTGGCTTTGCGATCGGCTAAGAGCGTCGTCGTAAAGCTTCATCGCGGTATCGAATTCGCCTTCGTCGAGGTGGAAGTTTGCCAGGTCGATTGTGGCGATGGCCGGCCCTTCCCCATTTGCATGTGCCTGAGCGAAGGCTGCCTTTGCACCCGTTCGATTGCCAGCCATCAGCATGGCACGTCCAGAGAGCCATCGAGCCAGGCGATCATCAGGCGATCGCTCAAGCCACTCTTTAAGTTCTTTTTGGGCCCCAGCCAAGCGAGAGTCGGCGTCCTCGGTAAGTTCGGGAAGCTCGGAAAGTGCATTTGCCGAACGAGCGATCACAAGCTCGCGAAACCCGGTTTGCCCCGGCTCAGTAATCTTCTGAGCTACCGAACTCACCGCGCGCTGAACTTCGGCAGGCGTGTACTCACCGTAGAGCAGTGTCGATAGGCTTGTGACCTCGGCCAGTACCGCCATGGTGTAGACATCGGAAGTATCGCGTTCCAACGCCTTGGTAGCTTCCTCGCCGGCCTTGGCTAGATCGTTGCGATCGCCACTATCAACGAGTGCCTTGGCATTTTCTAGATAACGAGCGATGTCGGCATCGACTTGCTTTTGGGCGTACCAATACCAAACACCACTTCCCGAGCCAGCCGCGATTAGGATGACAAAGAGATAGATAAGGATTCGCGATGCGGAGCGGCCCCAGCGTTTGCCAGGCCCGGCGTCGTATGTTGCCTCTTCGACGCGCACGTTGGGAACGTCGAGCAAGCCTCCCAAGAGCAGTTGATTGAGGTATTGCTCTCCGGCGGCGGCCGAAACTCGGAGGCCTTCTTGGGCGGCATCCTTTGGCTTGGCCGCTGAAATGACGCGAGGGCGAACCGCCGGTGCTGCGGGAGCATGGGGAGCACTCGGGCGTGCGCCCTGCTGAGCTGGTGGCGCCTGAGGCAGCGGTGCCAACGGATTTTCCGCCGGCGGCGCCTGGTGGTGTTGCACCGGTGCAAACTCTGGCGCATCCATTCCCCGTCGATCGTTTGCGGCTGCCGCGGACACTCGATCACGAGGCGCTGGCGGTGCAGTTGGCACAGCTTTCTGCGCAAGCTCCAATCGGCCGAGCGCCGGCGGAGCTGCCGGCGGTGCTGCCGGACGCGCTGGCGCGGCGGCTATGGGAGGTGGCGCTGCAGGAGGAGCTGCTACAGGAGGAGCTGCTACAGAAGGAGCTGCTACAGAAGGAGCTGCTACAGAAGGAGCTGCTGCGCGAACAGGCTCAGGCGCCCGAGGCATCAGTGGCATTGCTGCTGCTGGTGCCGACGGTGCCGGCGCGGCGTAGCCACCAATTGCCTGCATCGGCGTAGGAATTGGCGCAGGCGGATCGAGCGGATGACCATCGCGCGCTCGGCGCACAAGCCCCAAGAGCTGCGAGTCCGATGGATTTAGATTTTGCGCGTGCTGGAGCACGGGGAGAGCGCGCTCAAAGTCATTCCTGCGCATCAGAACTTCACCTAGAAGCCTAAATCCCGCACTGTTATTGCGGTCCGCCTTCACAACTTTAAGTAGCTCGGCTTGCGCTTCTTTCCAGCGATGCAACGCTGCCAACGCCGTGCCTAAATAGAGCCGCCCCTCCAAACTCGTGGGGGCTGCCTGCAGGCCTCGGGCGCAAACCTGGACCGCATCTTCCGCGCGGCCCAATTGCAGTAAGCAGTTTGCCAACCCGGTGAAGCTTGACGCCGGATCGCGGCGAAATGCTTGTTCAAGAGCAGCGAGTTCATCGACGGTGGGTAGTGATGCGTTAACCATGGTGATGTTCAGCTCGTAGCGACGATAGTATCGCGAGATATTGACCACTTGCCCAGTTCTCTGGACCAGCATTTTCTGTTTGCGTCGGTCAAGTAGGACTTCTACCTACGGGGTATCCGTTGCATCTTCGTTCCAGGTCTCTTCAACGATAGCAGCAGCAGGATCGTCGAGAGACTCATTGGGACAGGCGCCGCGGGCCGAGAAAGCCTCGCCAGGACAACTGGATGAGCTGAGAAAGGTCTTGTCATCACAGCCGCAGAACTCGACGAGATCGGTGGTGCATGCTCGCTCTTGCGGAACACAGGTGCCGGGCCGACTCGAATCGCAACTTGCGCCTTCGCAGGTATTGCTAAGGCAGTTGCGGCTACTAAAACACGCAGCACCGTCTGGGCGCCCGCCGGCGTTGCCACCGGGTTCACTCATATCAACCGAGCCGGGCTCACCGGATTGGCCCTGCCCCGGGGCGACATCGGAAATCACCGGCGCCGCACTTGGCGGAACTTGCATTGGTCGACTCGCAGGACACGCCAAGCTCGCCAGCGAGAGTGCAAGCGCGGGAAGGAAGTAGCGAATCGATCCTGGCATTGCCGCATTCTACGCGCCCACGCCAGCGCCACGCCACTGGCTCAGGGGCAATCCTGGTAGGCTCGCCCCATGGGAAATCGCTTTGGACGACTCTTCCAGATCACCACGTTTGGAGAGTCACACGGCCCGGCGGTTGGTGTGATCATCGACGGCTGCCCTCCTCGCTTGCCCGTTGATGTCGAGCTCATTCAACGCGAGTTGGACCGACGTAAACCTGGTCAAAGCCGCATCACCACCCAACGAAAAGAGGGCGACGTCGTCGAGATTCTCTCCGGTGTGGACGGCGGCCTTTCGACCGGCACCTCGCTCACACTGATGGTGCGGAACAAAGATGCGCGCGGCAAAGACTACAGCGAGATGCGCGAGAAGTTTCGCCCCTCTCACGCCGACTACACGTATCAGAAAAAGTATGGGATTCGCAGCGTAGAAGGCGGTGGTCGCGCCAGTGCTCGCGAGACCATTGGCCGAGTCGCAGCCGGTGCCATTGCGCAGCAGATCCTTGCTTCGGCCGGAATCGAAGTTCTAGCGTGGGTGCAAAGCGTCGGAGATTTGGTCGCCAATGTAGACCCAAACGCCGTGACACTTGAGCAAGTCGAAGCCAATGCGGTCCGCTGCCCGGATGCTGCGATGGCTGCCACGATGTTTGATCACATCGATGCGATTCGCAAAGCGGGCGACTCTGTTGGCGGCGTGGTCGCAGCGGTTGCCCGAGGCGTGCCCGTCGGCCTTGGCTCGCCGGTCTTTGACAAACTCGAAGCCTCTCTCGCCGCCGCCATGCTCAGCATTCCCGCCGCCAAGGGCTTTGAAGTCGGCTCGGGGTTCGCGGGAACCAAAATGCTTGGTTCCGCGCACAACGATGCCTTCTATACCGACGCGAGCGGGCGAGTTCGCACCCGAACCAACTTCTCTGGTGGAATTCAGGGCGGCATCAGCAATGGCGAGAACATTGATATTCGCGTTGCCTTTAAGCCGACCGCCACAATCTTGCAGACCCAAGAAACCATCACCGCCGACGGCCAAGCAACAACCTTGGCTGCACGCGGCCGTCACGATCCATGCGTCTTGCCGCGGGCCATCCCCATTGTCGAAGCCATGATGCGCCTGGTCATCGCAGATCATATTCTCTTGCATCGCGCGCAAGTTGGCGAAGCCGTCTAGCTGCATGGGAGATTTGGAAGACGAGTTACGGGCCCTGCTCTCCGATGAGGACGCGGAGGCCGAATATCCAAGCGAGGCAAGTGCACTTCGCCGTCCCGAGCCGATTCGACTGCCGCTAACTAAGGCCGAGGCCGCGTGCGAAATTGGAGAGATTCTCGCAGCAGACGATAATGGAACCCACGTCGCAGTCGCGAGGCTTGCCAGCGGCGCGCTGGTGGTTCTTGCGGATCTTTGCCCTCATGACGGCGGATTGCTCTCGGATGGCTTCGTCGAGGGAGAATCCGTGATTTGTGCCAGGCACGGCTGGGAGTTTGAAGGTCGGACAGGCAAATGCCTGAGCCGAAGCGGAGTATCGGTGCCTTGCCGTGCTCTCAAGCTGCCGCATATTTGATCCGCCGGTGGGAGTCGGCTAGCGTTGATGCTACGTGGCCAGCATCTTGGTATTCATGGACAGACGAGGCGCGAGCCTCGCGCAACGGTCCAAGCGGGTTCTGGCACAGGGTCGGCGTATCGCAACTCATCTTGGCGCCACCCTCTATGCGGTCGCGGCTGAGAATGGCGATGACAACGATACGTGGATCGCTGAAGCGGGAATCTCAGGTGCCGATAAAGTTGTCTTGCTAAGCTTTGGGTCGCGCGATTCGCGAGTGGCAACCGAATTGGGTATTGGCGATCCGGGTCTTGTTGCAGCGGCACTGATGGCCGTCTGCGATGCGCTCTCCCCAAATCTCGTTTTGATGGACAACGATCCAATGAGCGCCGCTGTCGCGCCAAGCGTTGCCAGCCATTTTGCGGGACAAGTAATGCTGGATGTACAGCCGCGTTTCTTGGCCGGGGGAGATATCATTCTCGAAGAGCGCACAAGCGAGCGTCGCCGTTGGCGGCACGTCAGTCTCACAAAGAGCACCGCACCCGTTATCGCCACGATCTCCACGGCTGGCGTCGAGCTGACGCGTGGTCGCGATGATGCCGATGTCATTTTCTTTAAGGCACCCCTTAGCCCGGTCACCCTCTCGGTGCCAACGCCAACCTCGCTTGAAAGCGATCCAGCTCTGGATGGACGCGTTGTGGTGTGTGCAGGCAGCAAGACGTCGCCGGTGCTCCCAGAAATTCGGAGACTCGCAACACTCCTCAACGCTCCCCTGGTGTCGACAAGTGCGCGCAAAGGCCAAGCAAGTGATCTCATCGATCTCAGTCAGAGGTCTATTGCTCCGGTGCTCTGCATTTGCTGCGGAGATACAACTGATTTGCAGGCCTTTGCCCTTGGCACCGAAATCGTCTCGCTCGGAATCGACCCGCGCAGCACATCGATTGTTGCTGCACGCTATGCCGTACTCGGTCCTCTATCCGAAACCCTACCCGCACTCTTGCAAGCGATTTCTGCCCACGTCGACAAGTCTCCAAACGATGCCTCTAAGGTTCCTGTAGCGTTGCCTATTGCCGCCCCCGCCCTGGCGGATGCGTTTACGCCCAGTCCCGACGCAGTAGAGTTATTCTCAGACCCGTCGGCTCTGCTTGTTCGCCTGCAAGCGGACCGGCTTTGGATTCCCTAGTGTCGAAGTCGCCGAACCTGCCCGTTCGCCTAACCGCAAACGCGTCGACCCTTGCCAAGCAATGCGAAGCTGCCCTTAGCGCCCGTGGCCTAACGGTTCATCAAGCCTTTTTTGACATCGAAGAGCACGATGCCCTCGATGTCGATTCCCAGCAAGATGAACTGGTCCTCAGTATGATCTTGGAGACGGTTCCATCGTGCAAAGAGGCAGCCCTGCTCGGCGCTCGAATTGCCGCCTATGCCCGCCAAGGTCTTCCGCCCGTTGTTCTAATCCCGCTTCCCCTCGCGACGCCAAAGAAGCCACCCGCGCGAAGCGGTGATGAGCATGCTGCCAGCTTGGCTCTGCTTCGCGGCCGAGGCGCGATTGTTCTTCGCGACCCCAATATCTGGCTCGAGTGCATTGTGCTTCTCTCGGCCCACGGCGTTCCGACCGGGCCGAATGGAGCAATCGTGGCCGAACCTGGAGCGTGGTTGGCGATATCGGCCTCGGCGCTCCAAAAGCGCGCAGAAGCCGTGGGAGAGCGATTCTCGCCGTCCTCTGCCAGTCTCGACGGTAGCCGTGCAACCGACTTTGTTCTCACAGACGCACCGCCAGCGAGCGCATCCAAAGCGCGCGTCCTATTTATTCCTATCGCGGCAGTGGCAAGCAAAGAATCTGGCGCCTTGATAGGGCTCGCCAATGCTCTGGCAGCTGCCGAGGCCGCCGGCCAAGCGAGCCGACGCATCTCCGCAGGAGACGGTCCGGCCAGCAATGCCGACGCGCCAGACGATGAATTTGACGAGGCGCGCTTTGAGCGACAACTCGACAAGCTTGCCGAGGCTGTTGGAGATCACGAGTGCAAAGTGCTGCTATCAAGTTACGGCGTTTCCATTACCAGACAGGCCGTCGCAACCACGCCATCTGCCGCGACACGCATCGCGAAGAAGGCTGGCTACCCAGTAGAGATTAAGGCTTGGGGCGCACATCAACCAAGTGAGCCCGAAGGGGCGTTGGTGCTAACTGATGTGGCAACCGCCGCCGATGTGCGACGCTCGTACTCCACGGTTTGCATGAAGGCCGAAGCCGAGGCCGTCATCATCAGAGAAACCCCTATGACAGGGCGTGAAGTACAAGTGCACTTCCGAACGATGGGGGCGGTTGGGCTTGTCTGCTTCCT